>ENA-ORXT01003821-ORXT01003821.1-marine-metagenome-genome-assembly--contig:-NODE-3821-length-16121-cov-4.890800_pt1 | contig 16121 bp, 12 predicted proteins | sample MGYA00237868_ERZ511482 | MGnify/ENA metagenome assembly ERZ511482 | reverse complement strand
ATCTGGCTGCTACGTTAAAGCCCAAGCAAAACCTGCCGATATGCCACGGCCTTGCCGCCCTGCCCAGTACCCTTTAAAGGTTTCACAATGGGATGCAGTTCGAACACTACGAACGGCCAATACTAAGCAAGACTTTCAGTATTTAAGTAGCGGCATTGCGGACATCCACGGCCCAACGTTAAAACCATTAATGCGCATTATGTCTGACCTAGCTCGCCACGAAGGCATTCGAGTGCTCACACCTGATTCATTGGAAGGCACACTTGAGCTGAGAGAACAGATTGCGCGCTTAACTATTGATGGCGGCTCTCGCTTACACCCTGACGACATTTTAACGACAACAGGTTGCCAAGAAGCGCTATCAATCAGCTTACAAGCGCTAACCAAACCCGGTGACGTCGTTGCGATAGAATCTCCCGGTTTCTACGGCTTGATGCAAATCCTCAAAGCACATGATTTAAAAGCACTAGAAATCCCTTCCCACCCAAAAGAAGGCATGAGCTTAGATGCGTTAGAAATGGCGTTGGACCAGTGGCCAGTCAAAGTGATCATGGTGATTCCGACTGAAAACAATCCCCTTGGCAGCAGCATGTCAGATGACAGCAAGGTGCGTTTGCTCAAGATGACGCAGCGCTATGACATTCCTATTATCGAAGACGATATTTACGGTGATCTTTGTTACAAACAACCTCGTCCTAAAACGCTTCACTCTTTTGATAATGAAGGCCGGGTGATTTTATGTAGCTCGTTCTCTAAAACCTTATCGGCGGCCTTACGGGTGGGCTGGTTAGCGCCTGGACGTTATCGTGAGCTTATCGAGCACATGAAATATGTAGGCACAGCCTCAACCACTACCATCACGCAATTAGCCGTTGCAGAGTTTATTAAGCAAGGCTATTACGATCGTCATGTACGCACTATTCGACAGCAATACCGCAGTCATCGCGACTTAGTAACACAGGCTATAAAACAGCACTTTCCTGAAGGCACTCGGATTAGCGCACCACAGGGGTCCTATGTTTTATGGATTGAGCTAGCCAGCGATGTGGATACTTTGGAGCTGAACAAACGCTTAGAGCAACACAAAATTCAGATTGCTCCGGGGGTGATTTTTTCAGCCTCAGGGAAATACCGCAACTGTATGCGAATTAATTATGCCAAGGTAATTTCAGAGGAAACGATCGAAATAATAGGCCGAGAAGCTAAAATTTTAATGAGCGAGCAGCTGGTTCCAACTACCCGCTAAACACAAAATTCCTATCCAATAATCGACTTTAGAGCCTGCAAATAGGTTCGAACTTCTTCAGCCGTATTGTAGTGGCACAAAGAAAGGCGAATGCAACTTGGCTTGCCTTATTAGCAACTTGATCAGCCCAGCTTCTTGCTCACCCATTGCCTTTCCAGCCGCTAATATGCGTGTACGCCTCTCTTCATTATCAACAAACTGACTACCCAAGCAAGGCCATAGCTGTGTCGTGAAAATACTTTGTAAGCGGCATGACCATCAACATCCTATTCGCCAAAAAAACAATCGGCCATGAGCGGTATAAACCATCACCCGATCAAAAAGGTTTATCGTTAAATCTTTTTAAAATCAAATTAAAACGCTATTTTTAAGAAAATATTGATCTTGTGGTTTAACGATAAACCTGACATTATAAAAACCACTAACAGGATCTTGCCCCGTTAGAACAAGAGGAGACAACTTATGAAACGTACTATCAAGCTTGCAGCGACGGCCCTATCAGCTGCCATCATGTTAACCAGCCTGCAGTCTGTCCATGCGAACGAATATGGGGGGAAGGTCGAAGGTAAAATCACCTTTTACACTCACTTTGGTGTTTTTAAAGACAACGGGAAATGGGATGAATGGTCGGCTGCATTTGAAAAAAAATACCCAGGCACCGAAGTAGAGGTATTAGCAGTTTCCAGTTACCGAAAGGAAATGCCAACTCGTATTGCTTCCGGTGACTATGGTGATGTTCTGAACGTATTGGATAATCTGCCCCCTAAAGATTACGAGAAGTTTTACGAGCCTCTGAATGGTATGGAGATTGCTAAAACGCATCAGTTTGTTGATCGCTATACAATAGATGGTAATACCTATGGCTATATCTACGGTGTAAATGCCGAAGCAATGGTTTACAACAAAAAATCCTTCGCCAAGGCAGGCATTGAGTCTATCCCAACAACTAAAGCTGAACTTTTAGACGTCTGCAAAAAATTAAAAGCCGTTAAAATTACCCCAATACTAATCAATATGGGTGCTGGATGGCCTATGCAGCAATGGGATAAGGCAGCATTGTTATTTGCCGGTGACGGTAATTACTATAATGACGCAGTAAAAGACGAGTCACCTTACGCAGCGGATAAGCCTTATGGTCAATCTGTTCGCTTTGTGAAAGAGTTATTTGATGCAGGTTGTACTGAGAGAGATTACACCGCAAACAACTGGGGCCAATCCAAATCAATGATTGCGGCAGGTGAGGCGGGAATGTGGTTTTTAGCCAATTGGTCAGTGCCTCAAGCCATTACTGCAGGTGAATCGTTAGGTCTGGAAAAAGTGTCTGAAGATCTTGGCATGTTCCCGTTACCTATTAATGATAGTAACAAGCCAGCGGTACTGCTGAACCCTGATTGGGCTATTGGCGTTTCTGCTAAGTCAAAAAATAAGCCAACGGCCAAAGCTTGGGTAGAGTTTCTATTGACTGAAACTGATGTTTCCAACACCGCAGGGTTCATTCCTGGCGACACGCGTATTAAGCCGACTATGCCGCAACTGGTTGAGTTACTTGGACGTGACCCATTGACCATAAAAGGAGGGACGCCTAGTTCAGAATTCAAGCAAGCAATGAGTGACGCGCGTTTAGACTTTATGTCAGGAACCTATATCCGTGACCTAGTACTCGCAGAAGACTTTGATGAAGCTATCAGTGATGTTAATAGCCGTTGGAAACGCGCTATCGAGAAGTAAAACAACTCGTCATAACAGGCTTCCAAATCGGGAGCCTGTTATGTATTCATCCTTGATGAGCTGATGGGCACTATAATGAATTTATCATCTAAAAATCAAAAACGCTGCGTTATCATAGGTTTTTTGGCTGTTCCCCTAACCCTCTTAACCGTCTTTAGCATTTACCCCTTTATACAACTAATTGGCTTCTCTCTTACTGACTGGGATGGATTATCGCCGGATAAAACCTTTGTCGGTTTAGCCAATTATCAATCTCTTTTTGTTGAAGATCGAATATTACTGAAGCCTCTGATTAACTCACTTTACTATTTCATCGGCTCAGCAATGCAATTGGCATTAGCTACCTACTTTGCAGTCATTCTTAATCGACGCATGGCCGGAGCTAATACATTTCGAATGCTGTTGTTTCTCCCCTTTGTGCTCAACTCAGTGGCAGTCTCCATCATTTTCCGAGACTTCCTCCAAATCGAAGGCGGCTTGGATGCACTCATGACGATCATTGGCTTAGGCGCTTATACACAGGAGTGGGTTCAGGATCCAGATATCGTAAAGTGGTCACTGGTATTTGCTTCTATTTGGCGCTATCTGGGTTTTCAGTTGTTGATTACTTACGGAGCCTTACAAGCCGTTCCACAGGACCAGTTTGAAGCTGCGCGCCTGGAAGGTGCCAGCGAGTGGCAACAATTCTGGTATATCACTTTCCCTACCATTGCACCGGTACTGGGCTTGCAGTTGATACTGTCAACCGTAGGGTCACTTGAAGTCTTTGATGTGCCCTTTTTAATAACCGGTGGTGCCAATGGCACAAAAACATTCATTATGGCCGCACTGGAAGAAGCGTTTGAGTTTCGGCGTGTAGGAATGGCAGCAGCTATGTCCGTTGTCTTATTAAGTTTTGTAATGTTAGTGATTATCGTACAGCGTTACTTGTTTGATCGAGGGGGTATCAAGTCATGAAAACCAGGCACATGAAACCTCAAAGAATATTATGGAACAGCTTCCATTACATCATGCTGATCGTTGCTTCTTTAATAGTGGTTATGCCTTTATTCATCGCATTTATCAGTTCGTTTAAAACACCGTTGGAAATGATGCGAGGTGAAAAGACAGACTGGCCAACGAACCTGGCTAATTTTGACAACTACTCTCGATTTATTGACTCACAGCCAGTAGGGACCGCATTCTATAACACGTTATTTGTTATTGTGATTTCGCTAATAATCGTGACGTTAATTGGCACTATGGCTGCTTATGTCATTGATCGTTTTCGATTTCGCGGTCGAAGCCTGATTTTATTGGCTTATGTCATTGTCATGGCAGTTCCTGCTATTACCACTCAAGTTTCACTTTATCAGGTGATGCTAAGTTTGGGACTCGTTAACTCAAAATGGGCACTGATCGTTCTGTATTCTGGAGCAGATATTGTGTCACTTTATATTTTTATTACGTTCCTTGGCTCTATAAGTAAAGAAATCGACGAAAGCGCTCGAATTGAAGGTGCCAGCTATTTTCAGATTTACTGGAAAGTTATTTTGCCACTAATGACTCCCGCTATTTCAACCATTGTTATTTTGCGCACCATTCATATCTATAACGACTTTATCCTCCCCTATTTGTACACGCCTCGCGTGGAGCAATCGACGGTATCAATGTTGTTATTTAAAGCCTCAGACATGATGTCTTCCAATACAGAGGCTGTCTTAATGGCTGGAATTGTTATCGTCATAGCACCCACGTTGGTTGCATTTATCGTACTGCAACGTCAAATCGTTTCAGGAATGATGCGTGGCGCAGTTAAAGGTTAAAGGAGATCAGAAAATATTATGCAAATCTTTATTGTTTATTTGAGTACCCGTATCTGGCAGCTCACTGTGATTAACCTAACAATGTTGGGTTTAATCTTGTTAGGCCTGATCATAACGGGTTTTGCACCGGCCGCTGTTGCTGGATTATGGGCGACAGCGCACCTCGATGAATACAGTGCAGGCGACTTATTTAGAGGCATGTGGAAAGAATACCGCCAAGCATTTTTACCCGCCAATGCACTGGTATTGCCACAGCTGACAGTACTCGCACTATTGATCACTGCTGGGCTGTATGCACCCGGCGTGATGCTGGCGGTTGTATTGGCTAGTAGCGTGTTATTACTTGCATTTACCATCGCTAGCCTCGTGGTTAAATCCCGAATAAATGCCAGTACGAAGGACACTTTTTTCAATGCGAAAATAGCGTTTCTGCTAGCGCCTTATCGCCACCTATTTGCGATAGTGCTATTGCCATTGTTCGTTTGGGCTATTTGGGAGCAGCCCATGTTGGGGCTGTATTTTGGTTTGTCACTTTATTGTTGGCTATTGAATGAGTTGATCGTCCCTGCCATTCAAAGTCATTTTCCTGAATTAATACCGATAGTATCTGCGAGGCTTCGTCATGAGTAATGATGCACAAAGTAATGGCTTACATTTAGAGAATGTAACGAAATCCTTCGGTAATGTAACGGTATTAAAAGACATTAGTATATCGATTAAGCGAGGAGAATTCCTTGTATTACTGGGTGGTTCAGGTTGTGGTAAATCTACGTTATTACGACTCATTTCTGGGTTAGAAGAGGATCATCAAGGCACCATAAAAATTGGCGGGAGGGATGTTACCCATCTGGACCCGATGGATCGTAATGTCGCCATGGTGTTCCAGTCTTACGCGCTGTACCCCCATATGAACGTATTTGATAATATTGCATTCGGCATGAAAATACGTAAAAAAAGCCGCTCTGAAATAAAAGAAGCGGTTGAGCGAGTCGCTGAAGTTTTAAAAATGGGGGATTACTTACTGCGCAAACCTGCTCAATTATCTGGCGGACAACGCCAGCGTGTCGCCATTGGGCGAGCAATGGTTCGTAAGCCAGATTTATTCTTATTTGATGAGCCGCTATCTAATTTGGATGCAAAGCTGCGTGCTGAAATGCGCACTGAAATTAAACGCATCCATCACGCGTTGAACGCCACCATCGCCTATGTAACCCATGATCAGGTTGAAGCCATGACATTAGCTGATAAGGTCGTGCTCCTGAACAAAGGAAGAATTGAGCAGTTAGGTACTCCAGAAGAGCTCTATACGCAGCCGGAAACACTGTTTGCCGCACGCTTTATCGGCTCACCGGAAATTAATACGCTGACGGTTGAAATGACGCCCGTTGCTGGAGGTTACGAGGCCAGGGTCGGGGATATGATTTTACCTTTGCCTAAATCAGTTGCACGACAGCCCATTACAGAGAGCCGCACCGCAATATTAGCTATTCGTCCTGAACATCTAAAGCTTGGTGTATTCAATGAATATCACCTTACACACGACCACCCCATCGAGATGTGTGAACCGATGGGGTCAGAAACGTATTTTGTTCTGTCTTTCAAAGATGAAGTGATTCGTATGCGAGAAACTGGCCTGATCAAACTGGAACAGGGAAGCACACACACTATTTCTTGGGACTTGTCACAGGCTCACCTATTTGACCCTGAAACCGGCATCCGTTTATGAATAATCAACGCAAACCTAACATCATTGTCATTACTGCCGACCAATTAAGACCCTATGAGCTGGGTTGTTATGGTGGGAAAGTAATTCAGACCCCCAATATCGATAGGCTGGCAAAACAAGGAGCAGTTTGGGAAACGGCGATCACTAATTTCCCTGTGTGCATGGCAGCTCGTTCTGTGCTGATATCTGGGCAATATAATCGCACGGCTACGGGTGGTAAAACCAATGTGGCCTACCCCGGTCGCCCAGGTGATTTTAATATGCCGGAATACCCTTATCCCAGACGGCCACATTTACCCAACCAGACACTTCCGGAACGCCTGAAACAGGCAGGCTATCAGACTCAAACAATTGGAAAATGGCATATCCATTCTTGGCCGGATGACGTTGGTTTTGATAACTACTTAATTCCTCGTGTGCACCATGCACACAGTGCTCAAGTATTTTCCCGCAATGGTGGGCCAGAGTTTGTTCCAGAGGGCTTTAGTGTCGACTTTGAAGCAGCAGAAGCTCAGAAATATATTCATGAAAACAAGGATAATGATCAGCCTTTCTTTCTCTATTACAATATTTCACCACCTCATTGCCCAGTGGCTGATATGCCAAAGAAGTACCTAAACCTCTATCAGCCTGATGAAATTATATTACGCGAAAACACCGATGAAAGCCGGATCGAGAATAAGGATTATTGGTACAAGGTGTATCGCTGGGATTTTCGTTATTACTCTTTGCAATTACCCCACACGCAAACGCTGCCAGAAGGTTACAACCTTCAGCATCTAGCAGCAGAATACTTTGGTGCCGTCACCTGGATGGATAGTGCGGTGGGCAAGGTGTTGGATGCGGTAGAGCAAGCAGGATTACAGGACGATACCATCATCATCTTCACCGCGGATCATGGGGAGAACTTGGGAAGCCATGGCTTGGTTCAAAAAGGCACTGAAAATGATGAAAGTATTCGGATTCCATTTGTGATGGCAGGTCCTGGTGTTAAATCTAACCACCTTATTCAAGATTCAGTTGCCTCACTGTTAGATATCACTCCCACGCTCTTGAATATGATTGATGAGTCAGTTCCTGAACATTTTCATGGCCAATCATTACACTTTGAAGCACAAGGGGGCGCTGACTCAGGCAAGTTAGCTTTTTTTGAAACAACCCAAGGTTTCGGGCTGCGCTCACCACAAATGACGGTCTATGCCAAAGTAGATGAAACCGGCCAAATGGATGAGTCACCCAGTACTGTTTATCATAATATAGATGACCCTTTTCAATATACAAACCTAACAGAGCAAGGTCAGAGCAGCTTGCTTTTTCAAGCACTACAACAACGTAATAGCACCATTCCTTGGTCAAAACTGGATGATCACAACTTATGAAAAAACCTCAAGCAATTTCAGGCAGGCCGCCTGTACAAATGAATCTTAATCATCAGTGGGTGATTACTCAGGTAGGGTCAGAAGAAAGCCTGAGTTATGACTTTCCGGGCGATATTCATTCCGCGTTATTAGAAAATGACGTCATCTCCGACCCTTACTGGAGAGATACAGAGATATCGCTGGACTGGATACATGAGGCTGAGTGGTCAGCCGTAAAAGAATTTGATTTTTCAGGCGATCCTGAAAAGCGCTATATCCTTAAATTTGACAGCGTAGACTGTCATGCAACCATCTGCCTGAACGGTCAGGTTCTGGGCGTGTGCGAAAATCAGTTTTTGTATTATGAGTTTGAAGTTAGGGATAGCTTGAAAGTCGGACTGAATACTCTTGAAGTGTTATTTCATTCCAATACGGCTAAATCACTGGCTGCTAGTGAAGCGTTCCCCTTTCCTGTGCCTTATTTAGATTGGAACTGCCGGATACCACACATAAATTTTTTGCGTAAAACCCAATGTCATGCAGGATGGGATTGGAACATCGCTTTATCACCAATAGGACTTTATGGAAATGTGACGCTCACTCAATCCGGTGAGGCTCATTTGGACGATGTCCACTTGCATCAAACACACAAAGACGGCTCAGTAACCTTAGATATAAAGGTTTTCTTTAGTGCAAATGGTGTAGGCCAAACTCACGCGCGTGCGAACATAGATGGTCAACAGGTTGAAGTACCCGTGACATACTATCCTGGGGAGCAGCAAGCCACGTTAACGGTTACCTTAAAAGATCCAAAACTATGGTGGCCATTGGGTTACGGGCAGCAACACCATTACTCACTGGACGTGCAACTAGGCGATGAAGTGCGTACGCTTAAAACGGGTTTGCGTGAAATCAAACTCCTTACCGATAAAGATGAGGTGGGGAATCGTTTTGCTTTTCAGGTGAATGGTCGTGAAATATTTATGCGGGGTGCAAACTGGATTCCTGCTGATGCATTACCGGCCCGTGCAACCCCAGAAACGGTACACGATTTATTAACCTCGGCGGTCGATGCCAACATGAATATGATTCGTGTATGGGGGGGTGGGCAATATGAACCAGACTGGTTTTATGATCTTTGTTCTAAGATGGGTATATTGGTATGGCAAGACTTTATGTTCTCTTGCAATCTCTATCCAGCGGCCGACCGAAATTGGTTGGACTCAGTCAGGCAAGAGGCTCGCCAACAAATCAGGCGTTTATCTTACCAGCCATGCATGGCTTTATGGTGTGGTGATAATGAATTGGTTGGTGCACTTAACTGGTTTCCTGAAAGTAGAAATGACCGAGATCGCTACTTAGCCATGTATGATCGACTGAGTCATGCCTTAGAAGAAGTGGTTGCCGATGAAGCGCCAGATATTCCTTTCTGGCCATCATCACCGTCAATGGGACCACTGAATTTTGGCGATGGGTGGCATGATGATTCATCAGGAGATATGCATTTTTGGGATGTCTGGCATTCAGCCAAAGATTTTGAGCATTACTACACGGTGCGTCCAAGGTTCTGCTCCGAGTTTGGTTTTCAGTCCTTTCCATCGCTGCGAGTAATCGAAAGCTTCACGGAAGAGAAAGACCGAAATGTTTCCTCTCCAATCATGGACATACATCAGCGCAATGGAGGTGGGAATAGCCGCATCGTAGAAACGTTAGCCCGCTACTTTAGATTTCCTAATGATTTTGGCGATATGGTCTACCTAAGCCAAGTCAGTCAAGCCTTGGCAATGAAAACGGCCATTGAATACTGGCGATCTAACAAGCCCCGCTGCATGGGCACATTATACTGGCAACTAAATGACACTTGGCCAGTTGCTAGTTGGTCCAGCCTTGAATATGGCGGTGGTTGGAAAGCGACTCACTATCTCGCTAAACGGTTTTATGACCCCGTGTTGGTGATGGCTCAACCAAGTGTCGAAACCAATGAAGTTGTATTGTTAGCGATGTGTGACTTGCCCAATGCAGTTACACTTAATGTAGAAGTGACCTGGGTAAACACCGCTGGCAAAATGGAGACCTTAGGTGATTTTTCGGCAGTTTGTACCACAGATGGGGTTGTTGAGGTCTGTCGGGTAAGTACCAATGATATTCCCGATGACGCCTTCTTATATTTCAACTGGATTGACACCAATCGCCTTCACCAAGGAGAAAACGAATACCTGCTTAAACGTCCTAAAGCCTACGAGTTCAAAAAACCGACGATTACTGTGCAAAAAATGACAGGAGAAGATGGTGTAGAGCAAATTGAGTTACTGAGCGATGTGCCTGTCCTATATGTGACCTATGATCACGGTAGCGATCATGTGTATTCTGACAACTGTTTCACGTTGTTACCTAATCGACCAAAATACATTACAATACAGCGACACCGAAAGTCTGATTACTATCCTCCTTCTGAACCTCGGTTATCCTATCTTAATGCATAGAACCTAACAAACTTATCCTATGGCAAAAAAAGCACCCTCGGCGAATGGATCTCCCGTTACATTAAAGACCATTGCAGACGCCTTGGGTGTTTCTGTTACAACGGTAGGCAGAGCTTTAAAAAATGGCCATAGAATAAGCCCTGAAATGGTGACAAAGGTGCAAGCGAAAGCGGATGAACTGGGTTATGTCAGGAACCTAGATGCCGTTAAACTCCGCACTGGAAAAACCTATGTTGTTATGGCTTTTCTGGCCTTCTCCGATGATGAGGAAATAGGCGACTCGGGTTCCGTTGGCTTATTACACGGCATTCATCACCGCTTTTCCGGTACAGACTATTCAGTTCGAGCCGTGCCCGTTGCCTTAGGAGAGTCGGGTCTGGAAAAAATGCGCGAGGCCGTCAAAGGGCGCAATGTGGATGGGATTATCCTTGATCATACTGAACCTCAGGATGAGAGAGTTCGCTTTTTGCTAGAGCATGATATTCCGTTTGTCACATTTGGTCGTACTGAATTATTTTCAGAGCATTCTTATTTTGATCTGGACAATGAAGATGCTGCTTATCAGCAAACGATGGCTTTGATAAACAATGGGCAGCGTCGAATTGCCTTACTCGATGCTGATTCCCGTTATATTTTTTCTCGTCAACGTGTCAGGGGTTATCAGAGAGCTTTACTGGAGTCGGGTATTCCATTTGATGAGAACTTGGTTAAACATATTAAGTTGCATGCTGATATTGCTAAAGACATATCCCAGAAACTTATTCAGGAACAGCAGGCTGATGCGTTTGTTTGTGTAAACGAACTCGTATTTTTAGGCGCTAGAGCGGGAGTACGGGCGATATTAGGCAGTGCTTACCAGCAAATTGGTTTTTCATTGCGCTCGGGCACTAATATAGCCGCCTATATCAACTCACCTAGTTATATTTCCTACTATTCCCGCTTGGATGCAGGCTGGAGTTTGGCTGACTTTTTATACCGGAGAATTCAGGGAGAGACAGTGGAAAGTTGTCAACGTATTGAAAAAACAGTGATTAAACAAGCATTAGCTTTAGATTTTTAGTTCAAACAAAAACAGATAAGTCCTCCTGCAAGATTATAAATCAATCAATCATTGATTTATAATTAGAAAGTATTGCCCCTAACTCTTCTAGGCAAGTTCGAACCTCTTCAGCCGTATTGTAATGACATAACGATAGCCGAACACAGCTTGGCGCCCCTAATGGGTTAAGTATATTGCCTGAGTAATGATCCGCCTTACGCACATGGGTTCGAATACCCCGCTCATTCAATTGACTCACCACATCAACACAAGGAATCCCATCTACGATGAATGAGACAGTGCCTTCACGAGATGAGTTATCAGCCCCAGAAACAATGGTAATCTCAGAGAAATCACGTAAACCTTGGTGAGTTTCATCCCCATTAACGAGCAATTTAATAAGGCCAGCTTCGTGCGCTCCAATCGCCTCTCCTGCCGCAAGTATGCGAGTGCGCCTATCTTCACTTTCAATAAACTGACTGCCAAGCCAATCTAAATAATCAACGACTTTGCTGGTGCAAGCAAACGCAGAGGTGTCGCGTGTGCCTAGCTCCCAAAAGTCTTCAGCGGTGCCGTCGATATGATCATGCGGCAAGCTAGCCAGTCGTGGTGACACCCAAGCAAAGCCGTAGTTGTGCCGTGAAAAGACTTTGTAGGCCGCCACGGCATAGCCATCGACATCGTATTGATCTAAAAACAATCGGCCATGAGCCGCATGCTGAATGCCATCTAAAATAATGATGCAATCCGGTGCAATGGCGCGAATCGCCTTAACAATCGCAACAATATCAACCGCGATCCCTGTAATTGGGCTAGTATGAAGAATCGTGGCAACGCGGGTATCTTCATCAACAATTTCAGCGTAATTTTCTGGGCTAACGGTGCCGGTTTTATTGTCATGAACCGCCGCACGATATTCTCTGTTAGTTGCTTGTGCCCAACGTTTGCCCGCACTGGCGGTGGCGGGGTGTTCAAGTGTGCTACCGACAATACTTCCACCCGAAGCTGCACCCAAAGCCGCGGCGCGCACCATACGAAATAAAAGCTCCGTCCCACTTTCACCGACAAACACTGGGCCGTCTGTCACCCCTAAAAACAGGCGCATATCCTCTCGTCCTTCAGCGATAATCTGAGTTAACGCCAATGACGCCGGGTTATCGCGCCCGTGGTTGTCAGGGATGCCAGCTAGCTGAGCGTTAACCTCAACAACCGATTTAAGCGTTAGCGAGCCGCCCGCGTTTTCAAAATAGATTCGTGGTCCTTGATAAGGACAGTGATCGATGTGACAAAATCGATCACGAATGTCTTGCATTAACTGCGGGTCAAACATAGCTTCATTACCTATAAGTTATGGCGCAGCTTAGTGTATTAGCCTGCCGTGTAGAGCGATAAGCACTAAGCATCTCAGCCAGTAGGCAGCCACTTTCTTGCCATCCTTAGCATCGACGCTTCTTGCGTATAATCTTCAATATTATCAATCGATACCCAGCTCAAATCGTGAGATTCCTCGCTCACACTGTATTCATCGCTGCCCGTCGCTCGCACGGCAAAACGCACATCATAATGAAAATGTTCTGGCTCCTCACCTCTGGCGGGTATTGCATGAATATCAACATCAAAAATAGCTTCAGAGATCGGCTCAAACGCTTCCAACCCAGACTCCTCTGCCACTTCAATCATCGCAGCTTTTAGGATGTTAGATTCGCCATCGGCATGACCGCCTAACTGAAACCACTTATTAAGCTTCTTGTGATGAGTGAGCAATACATGGGTGCCTGCCTCATTCACCACCCAAGCCGAACCGGTCACGTGACCTGCTAACTGTGACCGCTCAAAGCAATCTTCATACCTTGATACAAAAGCTTTAAAGCGATTAATGATTTCTGTTTCTTGCGGGTTTTCAATAAGGTAATTGGTCAGTAATTGCAGCAGGGGTTGTCTATTCACAGTGTGTTCTCTTCAAGTGTTGTTTGCATCATTTACTCATTGTCGCTTGCTGGAGCCGCTCATTGGTGGCCGTTTATTGGCTAATGGCTTTAAAAATAATGATCAACCCTAGAACCAACAGTGAGATAAAAAAGGTCTGTTTAAATTGCTCTTCTGATAAATACTGCCGTAATTTTTTACCTACCATCATCCCAGCTACTGCCGGAAAAATCGCCCAAACAGAGACCCACCCTACTTGGATATCTAAAAGATTATGTGCGTTAAAAGCCACAGCTAAACCTATAGTAGACAGGATAAACAGCATTCCCATCGCCTGAATCAGCTCATCTCGTTTGAAATCTAGCGAGTGCAAATAGATCAATCCCGGGAAAATTGAAGCGCCCGTTAGTCCGGCAAAAATGCCATTAGCACAGCCTGCCACAGGCCCTAACCAGACAGGCTTTTGGGCTGACTTAACCAAAGCCCATCCAAAGATCTGTGAAATAGCATAAACCATTAACAACACACCTAAAATAACGGTTGCCCAGATCAAATCAATTTTCGCTAATAAGCTCGCCCCTAACCAAACCGACAGCGTTGCCGCTAACAAAAACGGACCAATTCTCTTAACGATATAAAGCGCATTCCCACCAGCCATCGACTGCCACACATTCGTCGCAAATGAGGGAACTAGCATTAAAGCGATTGCCGTTGGCAGCTCAACAATCATAACAAGCAGCCCAAGGCTCACCGTCGGCAAGCCAAACCCAATCACGCCCTTCATGAGTCCTGCTAATAAAAAAACCATCGTAATGAGGATGATGTGCAACTCAGTCATTATTTACTCGAAGATTTATAAAAACTCAAAACACATTTATCAGAAATAGAATGTTAGCTGCAGTATATTATCAAGCTATGCCATTTAATTGTTCAGGGAGAGCCAAATAAACCATGACTAAGCAATTTCCACCCCCAACGATAAACTCACCCGCGGCTTGGCTGGGCACTGAAATGGCGGCGAACCCTGAGAAATGGTTGATTATACTAAGCTCAAGGGATGTGGCAGATTTAGAATCAGCTGCCACACATTTTCTTAGTCTCAACAAAGATATTGGTGAGATCAGCCAACACGACTTCCCCTTACAACACTTTAATAAGCACCTTAACCAACTCAAACAAACGCTTATTCAAGGCATTGGGGTGGAGGTGCTACGCGGTTTGCCGATTGCTAACTACTCTCAAGCGATGCTGGCGACCATTTTCTGCGGCATTGGCTCACATCTTGGCAGTGCTCGATCGCAAAATGCCGCGGGGCATATATTAGGTCATGTGCGAGATACGGGGGCTAAATCAACCGACCCTACTGCACGTATTTATCAAACGGCTGAACGACAAACTTTCCACACAGATTCGGCGGATGTGGTTGGGCTCTTATGTATTAGAGAGGCTAGGCAAGGCGGCAAATCGATGCTGGTAAGCGCTGAAAGTATTTATAACCGCATGAATGCATCCCGACCTGACTTAGCGGCTTTATTATTTGACCCTATTGCAACCGATCGACGCGGTGAAATTCCTAAGGGCGGTAAACCCTATCTGGAAATACCCCCGTTAAGTTGGTATGACAATCGTTTGACGGTGTTTTATCAGCGGCAATATATCGATAGCGCACAACGTTTTGAAGGCGCGCTAACACTCACAAAAAAGCATATCGAAGCACTAGACTTGTTTGATGCGCTGGCTAATGACCCTAAGCTTCATTTTGGTATGCAGCTAGAACCCGGGGATATGCAATTTGTTTACAACCACTCCCAACTGCACGACCGAACAGGGTTTATCGATTGGCCAGAGCCCTCACAGCGCCGTCATTTATTTAGGCTTTGGTTGTCCATTGAAGGGGATCGCAAACTGCCACCTTGCTTTAAAGAGCGCTACGGCTCCATTGAAGTGGGTAATCGCGGCGGCATTATCACTCAAGCAACCAAGCTTCATGCGCCACTTGACTGATCTTTAAAAAGATAAAATTGTCTTTAGTTGAGCTTGAGTCCGATAAGGTGGGAATATTGTCTGACAGGTCATTCGTTATCCGCATACTATTATCGCTTAATACACTTCACATCGAAGATTAAACGTTATGGGCTCAACAAAAAACATCACAATACTGGCATATGATGGCGCTAATGCCGTTGATATATTTGGCCCTTTGCAAGTGTTTAACAGTGCTAACCCTATTATTAAACGCTTTAAACCTGCAATCGATGAAGCTTACCGCACAAGCGTGTTAGGGCTTGATCAGCCGATTATTAAGCTGGCCACTAAAACCCAGATTATTTGCGATGCGTTATTAACTGAGCGAGGCGGCGAGGTGGCTTTAGATACCCTGCTGATTGCCGGTGGCCAAACCGCTACCTCAGTGGCTACCCTACCCAACCTATCCACACAACTACTCCCTCTAATGCATAAAGCAAGACGTGTCGCGTCGGTTTGCAGTGGCGCTTTCATACTTGCCGCCACGGGTGTCTTAAAGAATAAAGCAGCAACGACTCACTGGGACCGATATGAGGCATTTAAAGCCTGCTATCCCGATGTCAAATTGGATATCGATGCGCTGTTTACACAGGATGGAAAGTATTACTGCTCAGCAGGGGTTACGGCGGGCATCGATCTTGCATTAAATCTGGTAGAGCAAGATCACGGGCGGCGAATAGCACTAGAAACGGCTCGTGAGATGGTGGTGTTTTATCATCGCCCCGGCGGGCAAAACCAATATTCCTCAGCTCAAGTAGCACCCCCTGCCCAGCAGCCGGCCCTAC
>ENA-ORXT01003819-ORXT01003819.1-marine-metagenome-genome-assembly--contig:-NODE-3819-length-16129-cov-174.843446_pt1 | contig 16129 bp, 9 predicted proteins | sample MGYA00237868_ERZ511482 | MGnify/ENA metagenome assembly ERZ511482 | reverse complement strand
GCTCAAGCATGGACAGCTAAAGCAATTGCTGGTGGTGTGATGGATTCTAATGATGATGATGCATTCATAGAACATGATAGTGGACCTGAAGGAATTAATCGAAATGGAATAGGAGAAGTCTTAGACAAAGCGAATGGTTTTGGAGATGACTGCCCACGATTGAGTGACACCTTCGTCAATTGGATGAGCTCCAAAGACGACCCTAGATTAGAAATTATAGCCATACCATCCGATAGTACGGGTGTGATAGCAGGCATGCCTAATGGTTTAGACGAGGCACTTCTCGCTATAAATCCCACAGGTACCTCTGTAGATGACTTCAGTCGTATTAATCCAGCTATAGTTAGAGTATCGTCTCCCATGATGTTCATGACAGCTGCAGAAGCTCAGCTGCTGAGTGCAGAGGCGGCTGTTAGGGGCTGGCACGGTGGTGACGCATCAAGTTTATTCTCCGATGGAGTTGCATTAGCATTGGGTATTTGGATGCACTATGATCCAGCACTTGCGTTGGACGAAGCTACTATCTCGGAGTATGTCGCTGCGAATAGCTTGGATGAGTCAGATGCTCTAAGTCAAATTGGATGGCAATACTGGGCAGCCACTTTTTTAAATGAATACGAAGCCTTTTCTAATTATCGAAGATCAGGATTCCCAGATTTGACACCAGTAGACTATCCTGGTAATATCACCAATGGTCAGATCCCATTAAGATTAGCTAGTAATCCTGGAGAAGCGACGCTTAATCCAAGCTGGCAGTCAGCTGCTGACCGTCAAGGACTAGGCACAGACTTTCCAAGTCATATGTCTGTTCCTGTCTGGTGGGATAAATAGATAGATTTTTTTAATTTTTTATAGCTGGAAGTATTTCATTATGCTTCCAGCTTTTTTTATGTGTAAAAACAAGGTCATGATCAGATGTGTATATTTTTAGTACGTTATTTTCGTGTTTTGACGTTTCTAATCAACCGAAAATATTTGCCATGACCAATCTAAAAATCGCCAAGATCTTTAAGCATTCATTTTCCTACGGTCAGATTTAACTGATAAAATCGGCGTTAATTCACTTCTTTATCTTCTCAGCATCCAGCCATCTATGATAAGCTCGTGCATTCTTGGCATGACCACCAGATGTAGCAGCAAATGCATGTTCTGAATTATATCCTGGCTTAGCACACATGTATAGATAGTTATGGTCTTTAGGATTCAGCACGGCATCTATGCTGCTGATCGATGGCATGTAGATTGGTCCAGGAGGGACACCAGGATAGATGTAAGTATTGAATGGGGAATCTATTGCTAAGTGTTTCTTTAAGACTCGTCTGATGCTAAAATCTCCTAAAGCAAATACAGCTGTAGGGTCTGCCTGTAGCAGCATTCCTTTTTTAATTCTATTCAGATATAGTCCAGCTATGATAGGCTTTTCATGATTCTTGATGGATTCCTTTTCTACGATAGACGCTAAGCTGTAGACTTGCTCTTTAGTCAAGCCTGAAGCCTCCACTTTTTTCATTCTATCCTTCTTAGACCAGAAAGCTTCATTTTCTATTTTCATTCTATTGATGATGTCCTGCGAGCTGACATCCCAGAAAAAGTTGTATGTGTTTGGGATGAATAAACTCATAACATTTTCTTCTGTCAGATTCAATTTATTCAATTGTTCTGATGATAGCAGTTCATTAAGAAAACTGATGGAGTCTGGTTCTAAATATGCGGTCAGCTTGCCTGCGAGCTCTTGCACGGTTCTGACATTATTGAAAGTCACTTTAGTAGGTGCCTGATTACCAGATCGGAGATGTCCGACGAGTTGCCGATTATTCCATTCTGGCTGTATCTTATAGATGCCTGATGGGACCTCATCTTTATTATAGCGCATCCACTTAGCGACATTGATGAATGAGCTGCTGTCTTTCAGTATATTTTGTGACATTAAGATATTCACGACATCAGAGAATGAAGACTTGGATGGAATCTTGACAGCATAATCTTCTACGTCTGAGTTAATATTCTGAGCATAGATAGATCCATATACTGCGTATCCCACATAAGCTCCGATGGCTAGTAGAGTGAGAAATAAATAAAAAAGAATTCGCTTCATGGCTTATAGTAAAGATGACAATTTCTGGATTGTCAGCAGCGAGAATAATTTATTATCTCATCGCTTTTATTTATTAACAATGTTTTAGACACTTAGTATTGCTCGCTTTCATTCGGGAAGTCCCCAGACTTGACATCTTCTATGTAACGTTCCGTTGCAGTTTTTATGTCATCGAATAAATTCATGTACCGCCTTAAAAATCTCGGATTGAATTCTTTTGTGATGCCTAGCAGGTCATGAAGGACTAATACTTGACCATCGCAGTGTGGACCACCACCGATGCCTATTATCGGTATATCAATGCTTTCAGATACTTCTTTAGAAAGCATAGCAGGTATCTTCTCTACGACAATCCCGAAGCAGCCGATATCTCTAAGCAGTCTGGCATCCTCTAAAAGTTTATCAGCTTCTTCATCTTCTTTCGCTCTTACCTTATATGTTCCAAACTTATAGATCGACTGTGGAGTCAGTCCCAAGTGACCCATGACTGGAATTCCTGCGGAAAGAATGCGCTTTATAGATTCAGAGATTTCTTCACCGCCTTCCAGCTTCACTGCATGAGCACCTGATTCTTTCATGATTCTGATAGCTGATTCTAAGGCTTTAAGCGAGTTACCCTGATATGTCCCAAATGGCAGATCCACAACGACTAAGGCACGACTGACTGCTCTGATAACCGACTGAGCATGGTATATCATCTGGTCCAGTGTAATAGGCAGGGTCGTCTCATGACCAGCCATGACATTAGACGCAGAGTCCCCGACCAGTATAATATCGATTCCAGCTGCATCAATAATAGAAGCGAGAGAGAAATCATATGCAGTCAGCATAGAGATCTTCTCTCCTTTTTTCTTCATGTTTTTGAGCGTGTGGACGGTTACTCGTTTAACTTCTTTTTTCGCTGTAGACATAGTTAGATTTTATACGGGGTCAAGGTAAGGTATTGTACTGAGGTCATTTAATAACTCAAGAATAAATAGATTGAATTGGTCATAGCAATTTCTTCGCGCGTAATCATCTCAACTACTATAAATTGAATTAGAAATGAAAAATTTAAATTTTCTTAATTTTTTTCACTTACCTATTTTTCGACCAGATCGATCAATTCAGAAAAAGAAATTTCCCACATTTTATGGTGATCTAAATTCTCAGCTTTCATATCATTATCAAAATCAAAAAAAATGGATTTATTATATAAATCCCTAACTATAGCAGTGGAGAGAGGCTTATCGAAGAGAAATAGGTTTGCACCATTTTAAACCAGCAAACTTATTTCTATTCGGTGTTATACTCGATTTATTCTCTTACCGATAACTACCGGTATAAAATAGCATCGGTATATTCTTAAGAGCACTTATTTTGTAAATCCAATTTCTGACAGACTTTACTAATGAAGATGGATCATTGCCGTGACTGGCTATGTCTTTCCCGAGATATCAGAGATGACTTCTCTAATTCTCTAAGTATGTATGAATGTATGAGTCTTTAATATAAAATATGAAAATAGATATTTTCACTTTTCAAGTTTTTATATTGGTAAGCGTATACATAAGGTATCCATGACAGACATTCTGACAGTCTATTTTAAGCATAATTTTCAATAAATGTCATATCAAAATGACGAATTGACATATTATTTTTAATTATATCGACTGGCACAGCTATTGACCTAAGCATCATAGATTTTTAACAGAAAATATACATATACATGGGTAAAATAATAGGAATCGACTTAGGAACAACCAATTCCTGCGTCGCAGTCATGGAAGGGAATGAGCCAGTGGTCATTCCTAATGACGAAGGGAGAAGGACAACGCCATCAGTCGTTGCATTTCTCGATAATGGTGAAAGAAAAATAGGAGATCCTGCAAAGCGACAGGCGATCACTAATCCGACAAGGACTGTCTCGTCTATCAAAAGATATATGGGAGACAGATTCTCAGAAGCTAAAGGAGAAATATCAAAATCTGCATACAAGGTGGTGAAAGGAGATAATGATACGATCAGAGTAGAAATAGATGATCGTAAATATACACCACAAGAAATATCAGCAATGGTCCTTCAGAAAATGAAGAAGACCGCTGAAGATTTCTTAGGTGCAGAAGTTACTGAAGCTGTCATCACAGTGCCTGCTTATTTCAATGATTCTCAAAGACAAGCGACTAAAGAAGCTGGAGAAATAGCTGGCCTTACAGTGAAAAGAATCATCAATGAGCCAACAGCTGCTGCACTTGCCTATGGCTTAGATAAGAAGAAAGTAGATCAGACCATAGCCGTTTTTGATTTAGGAGGAGGTACATTCGATATATCCATCCTTGAGTTAGGAGAAGGCGTATTCGAAGTGAAGTCGACTAATGGAGACACGCACTTAGGAGGAGACGATTTTGATCAAGTGATCATCGACTTCTTAGCTGATAGCTTCAAGTCTCAGGAGAATATAGACTTAAGAAAAGATCCCATGGCACTTCAGAGGCTGAAAGATGCAGCTGAGAAAGCAAAGATAGAGTTATCATCATCTACCGAGACAGAAATTAATCTACCTTATGTCACCGCTGTAGATGGTGTACCTAAGCACTTAGTGGTCAAGCTGAGCCGTGCAAAATTTGAGCAGCTGGCTGATAGCTTAGTACAGCGTACATTGAAGCCATGTCAGGAAGCACTGAAAGACGCAGGACTTTCTAAGTCAGAAATAGATGAAATCATCTTAGTCGGAGGATCTACTCGGATACCAGCAATTCAGGAAGCTGTAGAGAAGTTTTTTGGAAAGAAGCCTAATAAGAGTGTGAATCCTGATGAGGTCGTTGCGGTGGGCGCATCTATCCAAGGTGGTGTGCTAAGTGGAGATGTCCAAGATGTCTTACTTTTAGATGTGACACCACTATCATTCGGTATAGAGACGATGGGTGGAGTGTATGATGTTGTCATAGAGTCTAACTCTACGATACCGACGAAGAAGCAGAAGACATATTCTACAGCAGCTGATAATCAGCCAAGCGTAGAGATACACATCCTACAGGGTGAGCGACCTATGGCCAGAGATAACAGGTCAGTCGGAAGATTTATATTAGATGGTATCCCGCCGGCACCAAGAGGCATGCCTCAGGTAGAAGTGACATTTGACATAGATGCTAATGGTATCTTGAGCGTATCAGCTAAAGATAAAGGCACAGGGAAGGAGCAGAACATACGCATCGAGGCATCCACTGGTCTATCAGACGAGGAGATCGCTAAGATGAAGGCTGAAGCTGCTGAGAATGCTGATGCAGATAAAGCTGCTAAGGAGCAAGTGGATAAGATCAATGCAGCAGATACGCTAATATTCCAGACGGAGAAGCAGTTGAAAGAGTTCGGTGATAAAGTGCCTGAAGATAAAAAAGGTGCTATCGAGAAGGCATTGACTGATCTTAAGGAAGCTCATAAGACTCAAGATATGGCCACTCTGGAACCTGCTACCGCGGCTCTCAATGAGGCATGGCAAGCAGCAAGTGCTGAGATATATGCAGCTCAGCAAGACGCTGGTGGAGCAGATCCAACAGCTGGTGCTGGACCTGCAGAAGATGGAGGGGCTTCAGACGCGAAGGCAGAAGACGAAGTCACTGATGTCGAATTTGAAGAAGTAGACGATAAGAAGTAAGCTAGAGACTATATTCAGAAGTGTAAATAGAAGAGCCATTCGTTATAAAACGGATGGCTCTCTTTCATTTTTGGCAATATGTATTAGAGCCGACAATCATATTTGTAGCGGAATTGTAGAGAAGTTATGGTAAAGTGGACGTGAATTGCAGTTATTTAACGTTTGCGAGCTTAAAAATCTGTGCCTTTTGTTATTTTAAACGTCTATAAGTCAAGAAGTCATACCCGGAAGTTGCTTAATGAAAGCGCAGTATTCTAAACTATTTGTTAAGATTACATGTACTGATCTAAGATTTTAAACAATATCCAGGTACAATATTGTTAAATAGTATAGACAGGAAGTATTTTCTTGTTTAGATGAAATTAAGACCTCAAATCATGTATTCTAAAATACGTTCCTTTCTATTCTTATCTACTTTCCTCTTGTGCTGTCTAAGCGGCACAGCTCAAACCACGACATGTTTTAATATTCTCACAGGAAATGATGATTCTGAGGAAACACTCTCAAGTGGAAGCATAGACCTGACAAGTTCTGATATAGAACTTGTGGTAAATGGGAATAACGCCCAAACATCAGGACTTAGGTTTCAGAATGTCACCATTCCTAACGGCAGCGTTGTTACTAATTCATACATACAATTCACTGTTGATGAGGTAGGAAGCGGAAATGCTAATCTTTTTATTAGAGGGGAAGACATTGATAATTCTCCAGCGTTCACAAATAGTAGTGCTAATCTTTCACAAAGGACGACGACATCATCTACGATCGGTTGGAATCCATTAGCATGGCAAGTCGTTGGCAATGCTGGATCAGACCAAAGAACACCTGATATTTCTTCCATCATTAATGAGATCATATCCAGGCCAGGATATTCTTCTGGTAATGCAATAAGCATACTCATCGGAGGAACTGGTACACGTACTGCAGAGTCATATAACGCATCACCTTCTCAAGCAGCGACTCTCTGCGTCACATACACTAACTGCCTACAGGATAGTGACAGTGATGGAATATGCGATTTGATCGATAATGATATAAAGAATGATATCATCATAAATGAAGTCAATTATAGATCAGTACAAAATCAGGAAGATATTGAATTCATAGAATTATATAATAATGATGTAGCTGCTGTAGATATCTCAGGATGGACACTGAGTAATGGAATAGATTATACTTTTCCTAATGGTACAAGCTTAGCTGCAGGAGCATACATCGTCGTTGCTTCTGATATTGGAGATTATGCAGGAAGATTTTCAAGTGCTGCCTTAGGACCGTTCCAAAGAAAACTTTCCAATCGAGGAGATAAGGTTAAAATAGTAGATAGGTATTGTACTAAGATCGATGAAGTCGATTATGAAAGCTGGAAAGAATGGCCGAATGTCAGGTATCTAAATAATGGTGATAGCCCGATATCGATTCAAAAAATTAACCCTTCACTTCCAGGTCAACATGGAGGAAGTTGGGCAGCAGGAGTTCCGACTCCAAAGGCAAAGAACACGGCAGTCTTCGTGGCCACTTCAACAAATGTAGCGGTTATTAAAAGCGTATCTAAATCACCAGATAAGCCAATGAGTGGAGAGCAGGTCAGGATAAAGGTAGATATGTCCCAGAGTTCTTCAGCTCAAGCTGGACCTATTACTATTAGATTAGAATACCAACATATGAATGCTGGTAATTACATCACTAAATCTAATCCTCTGTATAATACTCAATGGTCAAGTATCGTCATGAAGGACGATGGAGTAGGTGTAGACTCTACTGCTAATAATGGTCTATATACAGCAGCCATTCCATCTAATATTCAGCAACACCGAAAATTAGTCAGATATAGAATTAAAATAATTGATGGTAGCAGTGTCAGATACTATCCAGATCCAAATCATCCAGAAAGTAACTACGCATATTATGTATATAATGGGCACCCAATAACTGAGGGCTATGATCTCACCACTCTTGACCCAATGCAGGAGATTAGTGTTATCACCACTACTGCAATAGCAAACAAGTATATAGGAAATGGGGGGAATAATAATGGAATTTATCAAGGAAGAGACTATTTAGGAGAAGGAACCCTTATCTATAATGGCAAAGTGTATGATCATATGAGGTTTCGGCCAAGAGGTAAAACTAGTCGTAACCAAAGAGTTAAGCCTGGTCTTAAGTTTGATATGAATGATGAGAGAAGTATCACGACACAGAAGGATTGTGGAAATGAATACGATGTCGAAAGAGATAAAATCGTATTATCGGGAGCTTGGGTAGGTGATAGAGCTTCACATGGGTTAACAGAGTCACTCATATATAAGCTACAAGATCTAACTGGTGGACTTAAAAGGTCGACTGACTATACTCAGTTTCGAATAGTTGATCGGTCTGCTGAGTCAGATGATTATTGGGGGCTGTTTCTAATATTAGAAGATTATGGAGGGGATTATTTATCTGAGAATGGATTAGCAGAAGGTAATTTTTGGACGACAGACAGAGACACGAGAAACAGAGTATTAGACTATGAAGGTGACTTTCCTAATGCCATTAATCAGCCTACTTTTGCTCCAACATTGTATAGATCTAGTGAAGAAGTTATTAATGGAGTTAATAGAAACTTCACAGTGGATAATAGAGGAAATCTACCTTTAATATTTGGTGATAGAATTGCAAATGAATTTTACGGTCAAAATGGAACAAACTATATAGGCAAACACAGCTACAGTGAATATTATGACTATGCTTCTAATTCTTATCATGCATGGTGGGGTGATATGGATAATGCTTTTGGAAGTCCTGTAGATGATTATACATGGCATACTCGATCTCAAGCCGACGACGCAGCGACTCTCGATAATCGATTGTATATACCACCTATGATGCAGATAGACTATCAGAATTCTCTTAGATCTGCTTACGACTTAATGTTTAGTTATGAAGATGCAAACGCGGATCCTACAGACAATAAATATACGCAGACAGATTTTCTTGTTGATAATGAGTCTAAGAAAATATACGACCCTTCAGCTGCTTACGATTGGGCTACAGTAGATAAGGCGAGATGGTATAGTAATAATCTTCCAGATTCACTCAATCAAACGCATGATTTGGGATCAATTGATGCCCACATGAAGTGGTATAAGACTTGGTTTAACCTAAGGAAGTTTTACTTGATTAATAATGTTATAAATGATTCTGGGGTCCCAGATAAGCCTACCATTAACTTATCAAATACTAGGCTTAATAATCTGACCTTAACTAACTCTGCATATAACGACGGTGGTCTTAATACATTCACCGCAATTGAGTGGAGAGTAGGTGAGTGGAGCGACCCAAGTAATTCATTTTATGATAATAAATGTGGAGTAAAATATGAAATAGATACTCACTGGTCCAGTGGAGAGATCCTCAGTTTTTCAAGTAGCTATACCATACCACCAGAGGCGGATCTTAAGGAAGGACGTACCTATCTCATCAGAGTCAGGTATAAAGATAGTGCAGGTAAGTGGAGTCACTGGAGTGATCCAGAGAAAGTCGTCCCAACACCAGTAGTGAATCCTACTGCATCCGATTTAGTCATAAATGAAATCATGTATAACCCGAATGAGCCCAAGCATGCTGAGTTTATAGAATTACACAATAAAGGAAATTCCACGATAAACTTGACCAATTATGAATTTACCGATGGATTCGATTATAAATTTCCAGATGGAGCATCTATTCCAGCAGGTGAATACATCTGTATTGCTCAGGATAGTGCAGATTTCAATAAAGCTTATGGATATTTTCCATTTGGAGATTACAGTGGATCTCTAAATAACTCTGGCGAACTGCTTAAACTTAGAGGACCATATAGAGTGATCATTGATACTGTACGATATACAGATTCTATACCATGGCCTGCTACGGCAGATAATGGGTTCTACAGTCTTGCACTGAAAGATCCGACAAGTAATAATAATATCGGAAGTAACTGGGATACTCAGCCGACCTTTGTAACACCCTGTGCGGCTAATGAGTTTTCAGATTTAGGAGATCATGCTTTCTCAGGAGTCGTCATCAATGAAATACATTATAATCCAGCTGTAGGAGCGAATGGTACTGATGCAGATGAGTTTGAGTTTATTGAGCTTAAAAATATTACATCTAATTCAATAGACTTATCAGGTGCATATTTTGGACTTGGAATAGGCTATACATTTGATAATGGCACGGTGCTTCCTCCAGGCCAGTTTATAGTGTTGGCTGAAGATAAATCTTCATTTTTTGATCGGTATAGATTTGCACCATTTGATAAGTATTCAGGTAAATTGGATAATGATGGCGAGACCATTCGCTTGTTCAATCGAGATAATGTTTTGTTAGATGAAGTATCTTATGAGATCGGTCCTTCAGGAGGTTTTCCTCCATTCTGGGATAGCCAAGCAAATGGCGGAAATGATGATAGAAGTCTAGCACTGATCAATGCACAATACGACAATAACACTAAGCTTAATTGGAAAGTACAGTGTGCCCCTGCTAACTTCACGACTCCAGGCGCAGAGAATGATCACAGCTGTGTGACTGGTACGGGAGTAAACTACAGCGGTCTCATCATTAATGAAATACACTATAATCCACAACCTGGAGGACAATCATTGGAATTCATAGAGATCGTAAATACTAATGCTAATAACTTTATAAACTTGCTAGATGTAGCCCTGACAGGTGACGGAGCACTTATGTATAAGTTTGAAGAGAATATTATTCTACCAGGCGGATCATACCCTAATAACTACATCGTGCTAGCTAAAAGCACTAGTGGATATCAGGCTGTGCATGGAGTTCCCCCATATGGACAATTTGATGGAGACTTAAATGATAATGGAGAAACATTACGTCTGATTGATCTATTTACAAATACAATAGATGTCGTCAGTTATAATAACTCTGCACCCTGGGATCCTATTCCAGCTACGGGGACTCATAGTTTAGCATTAATAAATGTTGGCTTAGACAACAGCTTACCAGGAAGCTGGGCTGCTCAAGATGTAGCTACGACTGTTAAGACTGTCAATACATTCGATTTCTGTGAAGATTATTATCAGATGCTTAATAATGCTATCGCGTCGACAGATATAGCACGAGATATATCCATCATTACCAATGAAAGAATTGCTGCTAATTCTACCATTGATTATCATGCAGGAGATTATATAGAGCTGCGTCCAGAATTTGAAGTACCGCTTGGAGCGACATTTCATGCATATATAGCTCCATGTCAATAAGGATATCATAGCCGAATTTTAAATAGAATAAACAGAGGAGTACTATAAGACATTAGTGCTCCTCTTTTTTATTAAAACATTACATAACCACTTTATTTTTATTTTCCAGATATAGCAGTCTAATCATACTGTGATAACCCATTTTTATCTATTAAAATTTTATATATATCTTTATCACCAATATATAATGTACACTTCTCTAAAGCTGTAGATACTAATAGTTTATAAAAAGGTAACATATACATTATCTAGAATTCCCCATAGAATTATACTTTCGCGTGAAAATTAATAACTAATCAATTAAATGATTTCAATGAAAAAACTATTACTTCTATGCATACTACTCGTGGCATGCCTATCCCTCTATGGACAGGGGGTGACGAGATCTTCTATGAATGGTAAAATCACTGATGTCAGTGGAGAATCTCTCATAGGCGCTAATGTGCAAGCCATACACCAACCTACGGGAACATTCTATGGTAACAGTTCAGATGTCGAAGGCTTATATAGGATATCAAATATGAGAGTCGGTGGACCTTATACGGTCACAATCAGTTATACTGGTTACGAAGATTTAGTACAAGAGAATATTTTTATTAGGTTGGGTAAACCCTCTAAGATCGATGCTCAGCTATCTGAGACAGCCATCAGCCTAGACGAAGTGGTCGTAGCAGCAGATAGGTACTATGCAGGACAGAGCTCAGGTACTTCGACAGATATTAATGCAGAAGATATAGATCTGATGCCTACGCTGAATCGAGATTTGAATGATTTTACCAGATTGACACCACAAGCGAAAGAGTCATTCGGAGGCGGATTCTCGGTAGCAGGTATCAATAATAGATATAATGCAGTATACATTGATGGGGCTGTCAATAATGATGTATTTGGACTTGCGTCCAATGGCACTAATGGAGGTCAGACTGGTATATCGCCGGTCAGTGTAGACGTCATCGATCAGATACAAGTCGTCATATCTCCATATGATGTCAGCTTAGGTGGATTTGCGGGAGGTGGTATTAATGCAGTCACTAAGAGTGGTACTAATAAATTTGAAGGCACTGCATATTATTTTCTTCAGAATGAAGGCTTAGTCGGGAAGACGAATACAAGTCTGATAAATAGATTGGGACAAACGAATGAAGATAGAACCTCTCTTGCAGAATTCTCTAAGAAGACCTACGGTGCATCTTTAGGAGGGCCTTTAGTAAAGAATAAAGTATTCTTCTTTACGAATGTAGAGATTCAGAAAGATCAGAATCCAGCTCCATTTGATTTTGCTGAATATAGAGGAGATTCTTCAGAGGAAGATTTAAACAACCTATCTACATTTTTACAAGAAACCTATGGTTACGATCCTGGACCATTCGGGTCAAAGACTGATCAGCTCGATGGCTTTAAGTTCTTTGGAAAAATAGACGTGAATCTGAGTGATCAGCACAAGCTGACTGTCAGAAACCAATACACTAATGCTGAGCAGCTCAATGTGAATGGCTCAAACAGTGGAAGAATTAATTTTGAAAATAATGGTGTATTCTTCCCGACGACGACTAATTCATTTGCGACAGAGCTTAATTCTACATTTGGAAATAATGCCTCTAATAATTTTATATTAGGTATCACATCAGTCAGAGATGATAGAGATCCTATCGGTACTGATTTTCCATATCTGAGCTTAGATGATGGGAATGGTTCAGTCAGAATAGGTAGTGAGCAGTTCTCTACTGCTAACCAGTTAGACCAAGATATCATCACGCTGACGAATAACTTCAAGTTGTATAAAGGGAAGCACACTTGGACATTTGGTACTCACAATGAGTTCAGTAGCTTCTATAACTTATTCATCAGGCAGAACTATGGTGTCTATGCATATGATTCTGTAGCCGACTTTGTCAGTGGTTTACCAGCACCAGAGTATGACAGGTCTTACTCTCTTGTAGATGATCTGACAGGAGATGGATCGCAAGCAGCAGCAGAATTCAGCACACTGCAAGTAGGATTCTATATACAGGATGAGATACAAGTAAATGATCAGCTGAATATATCAGCAGGGATTAGATTAGACGTGCCATTTATTTTGACAGAGCAGAATATCGCAGCGGACTTTAATACGACTACACTTCCACTGATCAGCGGAAGCTATGATATAGAAAATGCTGAAGGTGGATCATTACCACAAGGACAGTTGATGTTTTCTCCGAGATTAGGTTTTAACTACGATGTCAAAGGAGACCAAAGGACTACATTAAGGGGTGGACTTGGTATATTCACGAGTCGAGTGCCATTCGTATGGCCAGGAGGTGCTTATACTAATAATGGAGTGACTATCGGAGGTGTCAATGAGCGTAATATCGATGGTGATATTGATTTTAGACCTGACATTCAGAATCAGTATACCAATGCTAACTTCACAGTACCATCAGGTCAAGTCGATTTATTCGCTAAAGACTTTAAGTATCCTCAGATATTCAGAGCGAGTCTTGCTGTAGATCAGGTCATAGGTGATGGCTGGAGTTTAGGCATCGAAGGATTATACTCTAAGACACTTAATAATGTGAACTACATTAACATAAATAATAATCCTGAAGTGGATTTCAACTGGACGAATGGTCCAGATAACAGACCAGTATTCTCAAGAACAGATCTTGATCCTACTTATAGTGCTATTTACTTAGGGACTAATACTAATCAAGGCTACACTTATAATCTGACAGCTAGTATGTCTAAGAGTTTTACTAGTGGCTTATCATTAGGATTTGCAGTGACTTATGGTGATGCTTATTCGCTCCATGAAGGGACATCATCTCAGAACTCTTCTCAGTGGCGAGGTGCTTTCAATGTGAATGGACGTAATGATCCAGCTTATGGAGTCTCTGATTTTTCATTAGGAACAAGGATTATCGGGACATTAGGATATGGTATTAACTGGGGAGGTACAGATGCATTTAAGTCAACATTCTCTTTTTTCTATGAGGGTGAGTCAGGGTCTCCTTACTCCTACGTCTATGGAAATCGTGATGGACAGAATATTAATAATGAAACAGGAAGTACGGGTAGAAATAGAAGTTTAATCTGGATACCCGCTGACCAGTCAGAGATCAGCTTAGTAGATCCGAGTGAATATGCTGCGCTTGATGCATTCATAGAAAATGATTCTTACCTCAGTGCGAATAGAGGCTCTTACGCTGGAAAAAATGCAAACAGAACCCCCTTTGAATCTCAGATAGATTTTAGATATCTTCAGAATCTAGGTGTAAACGTAGGCGGTAGAGGGCATAAACTTCAGCTTTCAATCGATGTTTTTAATTTCGCTAATCTGCTGAATAACAGCTGGGGTGTGACTTACAATAATCCATTTGACTATGATCTACTCTTTTTGGAAGGTTATGCAGAAGATGGAACGACTCCAACTTTCTCTTTCGATGATGAAAGAATAGGAAAGGAGAGATTTGATATTAATAACACGATAAGCCGATGGAGAATGAGAATCGGGATGAGATATATTTTTGATTAATCATTCCTTAATTAGTTAGTTAGACAATAAATTAGGATTTATTTAACTTTTTAGACCGCTGATTTTCAGAATAGTAGCTTACTTAATTCTAAATTTGCGGTTTGAAATAGAAACTAAACTGTAAATACATAAATATGAAAAACGTTATATTATTAATTAGTTTATTTGTAGCAGGCTTAATCAGCATAGATGCTTCTGCGCAGATAAAAACTCCTGCACCAAGTCCATCAGCTAAAATAGAGCAAGCTGTAGGCTTAACTGATGTACACATAGAGTACTCTCGTCCTAGTAAGAAAGGTAGAACCATATTCGCTGCAGATGGTCTTGTACCATTCGGTAAGAGATGGAGAACAGGAGCTAACCAAGCTACTAAAATAACATTCACTGAGGATGTTATGATAGAAGGTAAAGACCTTAAGAAAGGTTCTTACGCCATGTTATCTACCCCGGGTGCATCTTCATGGGATGTTCACTTTTTTGAGCACACGACGAATAGTGCTGGTGGTTATGGAGAAGCGACTCCTGCATTGACAGCGACTGTCACACCTCAGACTCTTCCTTTTGCAATGGAATCTTTTGAGATTTTTATTGGTGATCTTTCTTCTAATGGTGCGACATTAAATCTTGTATGGGATACTACTTTAGTCCCTATGAAATTAAGTGTCCATACTGAAAAGCAAGCGATGGCTTCTATCGATAAGACTTTAGCTGGACCTACTGATGGCGACTATTATAATGCAGGTGTATACATGGCAAACGCTGGGAAAGATCTTGACAAAGCTCTGAGTTACATTCAGAAAGTAACTAAAGGCGATGATCAGAAATTCTGGCAGTTAAGACAAGAAGCTGAAGTATTAGCTAAACTCGGTAAGCACAAAGATGCTATTGAAGTAGCTAAAAAATCAATGGCTCTTGCGACGGATGCTGGAAACAATGATTACATCAAAATTAACAAAGATAACATCGCTAAGTGGACGATGAAGTAATAAATTTGTAATACTAAATAAGCATAGTAGAAAGCCGGATATCTTAATTGATGTCTGGCTTTTTTTTATTGTAAGATTTATAAGTTAGGATATTTGAAAGAGAGTGTTTTTCTATATTGAAGTAAAAAAGTCTTCACGGTAGATAAGAGAGAGACTGTGCATGTCGCCCTCACTTGATCTCTTATCAAGGTACGCATGCTCATCTAGGAGCACGAGGCATGCCATAACACTCTAAGCCTTTATTCATTAATAATATAATTAGCGAAAGTTCATTTCGGAATAAATTGTTTTCGATATCGAAGGATGAAAGTCTGCCGTGCGAGAGATACAGTACAGTCTTGACTCTGAAGTGTGTAGCTTCAGCATAATGCGATTAAATAATCTTTGCAGTCCAATTGAATATCAATGTATATTGGTACTTCCAGATTTATTTTATTTAATTTCAGATGTAGGCAACCCTTCTATTCAATATAGGCCATATAAGGATAGACAAGTAAATTTATTTTGATAGAGCTTAAGCAATTAATCAAGGACAGCATCAAAGGGAAGGAAGACTCTCAGCGTCAGCTGTATTTGAGATTTAGAGTGAAGTGGTATATGATATGTCTTAGGTATGGACAAGATAAGTCCGAAGCAGACGATATC
>ENA-ORXT01003816-ORXT01003816.1-marine-metagenome-genome-assembly--contig:-NODE-3816-length-16138-cov-7.784945_pt1 | contig 16138 bp, 10 predicted proteins | sample MGYA00237868_ERZ511482 | MGnify/ENA metagenome assembly ERZ511482 | reverse complement strand
GGCGGCGGTGGTGCAGGCGGCCGCGGCGGCGCGCCCGCCCCCAAGCCTCTTCCGCCCTACATGGGACCCGTGGACGATGGACACGGCGGTCCCAAGCCTCTGATCCCCACCACCGGCAAGCCCGCGGGACTCGCCCCGCCGGGCGTGGGCGGCGGCGGTGGCTGGGCGGCCCCACTCCCCCCTGCGTCCCACTTGGGCCCCGCTGCTAGGCCGGCGCATCACCCCCCCCCTTCCTCCACAGCCCACCCGGCTCCGATCAACTATGCGTCTGTTGCCGCATCGGGTTTGTCGTATGCGAAGGCGGCAGCGCCGCCGGAGCGCCACGCTCCGCCGCCAGGCGCCGTTGCCGCTGCCGCCGCCGCCGCCGCTGCCGCTGCCGCTGCCGCTGCCGCTGCCGCCGCAGCCGGATCGGCGTCCAAGCTCCAGCGTCCTCCCCCACCAAAGGCCGTCGCGCCCCCCGTGCCACTGGCACCCGTAGGTGCGCCACCGCCGGCGGTCGGGGCCGCTTCCGAACTCTCTGGGCCCGGCGCAGTCGCGGTCGGTGCGCCAGCTCCTGTAGCCGCCGTATCGCCACCCGCGCCCGTTGGTCCGGTCGGTGGTGCGATTGGCGGAGGCGATGCGCCCCGTCGCTCTGACAGCGATGTGTATCAGCACTCGTCTGCGTTGGCGGCGGCGTCGGCCGCCAATGCCCTAGCTGGTGCCTGGACGGTGCCGCCCACGCCGATGGGGCCGGTCGCCCCGCCAGCCACGTTGGCGGCAGCGTCTGCACCCGTCCCCGAACCCAGTGTCATTGGCACGTCCGTGTGGGGCGCACCGCCGCGGGCGGCCGTGCCAGTTGCGGCGCCGGTGGCGCCGGTGGCGCCCCCACCGGCCGCGGTGGCACCCGTGTCGCCCCCTGCCCCTGTCGTGTCGGCGCCGTTAGAGACGCTGGCTGCACATGTGGCGCCTGTCTCGGTGCCCGCTCCGTCGGCGGCGCCGGTTGCACTCGACCGTTCAGCGGCAGTGGTGGGTCCGACACCAGTGTCGTCCGTTCCTTCCGTGCCCTCCGTGCCATCTGTGCCGGTTGGCAGTGCGGCGCTCGCTGCACCAAGCAACTCCGCGGCTGGGGTGGGAGTCGACTCCGTCGGCCTCCAGTTCGGCTCGTTCAATCTGGGCGGCCTTGGCAGTGGTGGTGTGGACTGGTCGGCGGGCAGCTTTGCGTTTGACTCGTCGGCAGCTGGCGCAGGTGGTGTCGATCGGGCGGGGGCGGGTGGCGCGGTCGCACCTCCACGCTTTGACCCGTATGCTCCGTTTGCGGGTGGGCCGGCCGTGGGCGGCGGGCCCGCTGGGGGGACTGGTGGTGTGGATACGGGCACCGCCGGTGTAGTGGGCAGTGGCAAGCCGGCCATTGGGGGTGGCGGCGGCGGCGGCAGCGGCGGCGGTGCGGTCGGCAGCAGCGTGGCAGGGACGGGTGGTACGTCCGAGTCCCGCGATCAGTTGTCGCAGCAGCAGCAGGCGCCGGGGGTGGCAAGCGTGGGCGATCTGCGGGGTGCTCCGGGTGGCGGCGTCGGCGACGGCCGTGGCGACGGCCGTGGCGACGGTCGTATCGCAGGCGGCGAGGGCTACGGGCCGGAAGCGGCGGCCGCCGCGTCGGCGGCGGCGGCCGCAGGCCAGTACGGCCTCTTCCCCGGCATGGGTTTCTCGTATGGGCAGCCGATGCCGCCGTATGGGTATGGCAACCCTTACATGCAGCAGCCGCCACAGGGCCAGGGCGGGTACGGCTATGGCCCGACCTTTGGCGCCGGCAGCGGTAGCGGTGGTGCTTTGAGCGGGGGCAACGGCGGGGGCAGCTTTGACGGCGGCGCCGGGGGTGCTGGTCGCAGCGGGTATGGCGACCTCGGCATGGGCGGCGGCGGGCTGGGTGCTGGGGGCGGTGGAGGTGGCTATGATCCGTCGGCTGGCAGCGGTCTGGGCGGGATGGGTGTCGGTGGGATGGGTGGCGGCGGGATGGGTGGCGGTGGGATGGGCGGCTATGGCGGCCTCTACGGGTATGGCGGAGGCTATGGCGCGCCCGGTGGTGGTGGCCAAGATGCGAAGTATGGAGAGGCGCCGTCGGGCCAGGGTGCCATGGGCAACTACGGCGGCTCCGCGCCCGATGGCACGACACAGGGCGGCGGCCAAGCGGGACAGGGTGGGCAAGGCATCTACGGTGGCGCTGAGGCGTGGGGGGCCAATGGCGGCATGGGTGGCCTCCCAAGCGGTGTCTTGCCGACACAGGCGCAGGCGCAGGCGCAGCAGCAGCAGCAGCAGCAGCAGCACTACAACAACTACTACCACGGCGGGGGGAGCGGCGGGTACTACTAGGATGGGCTCAAGACTGGGGGTGGGCGCGGCCGTGACCGTGACGAGCCCGCTCCCGGACGCGGCTGCCTGTTGACCTGCTTCTGTTGCCGCGCCCGCGCAGCGCCCGCCCGCCGGTGGGCATCGCCTGAGCGTCCAATGGCTTGGCCTGTTATTTGTTTTTCCTGGCCTTCGTTTTGTTTTTGTTGCCTGGCTGTCGCTCTTGAAAATATACGCGCTTCCCTGTCCTGCTTTCTCCCATGATCACCCCTATTATGACCGTTGTGTTCTACGTCGTTTCTTTCCCTCGGTCTCGTTGGTTGCTCTGCGAAGATTCTGGTCCAACCGGTACCGACCGAGAACCCAGCATTCGCAGTTTCTCTTTGAATCTTCATTACGTTTTCCTTGATTAGATTCAAATTGAATGGTACACACCCCATTTGGCCTGCACACGCAATTGCGGGTTTGCAGCATCGGTCACATGATACCACTGACAAGCCCTGTACTCGGGACTCGCCTGGATAGGTTTGTGCGAGCGTGGCGGTGCCGCCTGCAGCTGCCTCCAATCGCTTGGATCCGCACATATCACACACACCGCATCCGCAGTACGCGGTCCCGGCGCTCGCAACCGGCTCTCATTGACCATCACCCTTCCTCTCTACGGCGCGTGTGCAACTAGGCCTCTTCTCCTTATCACTATGGGGGACAGCTCGGACACTCCCTTCGACTACTCGGAACACCCGCACCGTCGGCGCAACCCGCTGGCCGGTACCTGGGTGCTTGTGTCTCCGCATCGCGCGAAGCGGCCATGGCAGGGGTCCCAGGAGGATGCGCCGTCCGACGACCGCCCCGAGTACGACCCGAATGACTACCTGGGCCCTGGCAACTCCCGCGTCAACGGGACGGTGCAGAACCCTGATTACAAGGACACCTTTGTCTTCGATAATGACTTCCAGGCGCTGCTGTCCGACACCCCCGATGGGGCGGTGGGCAATGTTGACAATGACGACTTGCTCGTTGCGCGGGCTGAGAAGGGCAAGTGTCGGGTGCTGTGCTTTTCCCCCAAGCTCAACGTCACCGTTGCAGAGATGTCTGTCCCTGCGCTGCGCAAGGTGGTCGACGCGTGGGTGGACGAGTACGCGACGCTCAGCAAGCTGGACTACATCGCGCACGTGCAAATTTTTGAGAACAAGGGCAGCATGATGGGCTGCAGCAACGCGCATCCTCACGGCCAGATATGGAGCTCCTCATGGATCCCTGAAGCGCCATTGGCGGAGCTGACCAACCTGGCGGGCTACAGGTCCCGCAAGGGCACCCACATGCTCGAGGACTACGCGACGCTGGAGGAGAAGTCGGGCGAGCGCGTGGTGTGTGGCAACACCACCTTCCTGGCGGTGGTGCCGTTCTGGGCGGTTTGGCCGTTTGAGGTGCTGGTACTGTCCAAGAAGCGCATCCCTTCGATGGATGCCTTTGGGGATCAGGAGAAGGATGACCTGGCCGACATCTACCGCCGGGTGACCTGCCGCTACGACAACCTCTTCACGACTCTCTTCCCCTACTCGATGGGCATTCATCAGGCGCCGACCGACGGCAGCTGGCAGGACGTCGCGCACTTCCATATGCACTTTTATCCGCCGCTGCTGCGAAGCGCGACTGTGCGCAAGTTCATGGTCGGCTTTGAGCTCCTGGCCGAGGCGCAGCGCGACCTGACGGCGGAGCAGGCTGCGAAGCGGCTGCGCGACTGCTCCGAGGTGCACTTCAACGACGCCAAGAAGAAGGAGGACAAGTAGTTGTCAGCTCACTTCCGACGCGCGCGCCTGTGCGTCACGCTTATGCTCGTTCTGTTGTTTTTGTGGTGCTCCTTGCCTGGCGGGGTGCAAGTCTTGTTATGTTTGTTGTCCTTCTGTAAAAAGGCATTCGTCCGCGTTCTGTGACCGCTTGTAATATGCTCAGCAAGAAGCTGTGCATGTGCCACGCCTCCACAATTTTCTGCCTAAATTTTCTGGGCGGCACGAGCACGGCTGCACGAGCAGCAGCGTCTCCACGACTCGCGGCCTTCAAGAGCTCCGCGTCCACCGCATTTGTCCAACAGGTATATCCCACGGTCGTCTGCTACCCTGGACTCGTCGCCAATCCCATGATGTCGTCTGCGCCACAGCCGACAGTGATTGTGGGCGACACTCTGGCATCCAGCGATATGACGCGGGCACTTTCTCGCTCCTTTCGCATTCGAGGTACGACAAGCTCTGGAGCGACCTGCTCAGTTGTTCTCGGTCTGCGTTCCTCGTGCGACAATGCAATTCTATGCTTATGTCGTGTTGCCCACAGTTCCTGACGAGTTCAAGACCTGAGCCCTGCGTCGAGTGGCAACCCTGACCATGTTTCTCCGTGTGACCCTGCTGGAGCCCGCATTGCCGTCCTGAATCTGCATGTCTGGTTTCTTATACAGTGAACAAGGCATCAATGAACTGTGTACGTTTTGCAGGCAGTTTCTTTCTCTGGCCACGCTCACAGTATGTGTCTTGCATGTGTTCAAGTTGTGGGCAATGGCACGGGTGTTTGCCTTCGTGTTGGCCGTGCACTTGTGCATACTGTTTGGGCCACTGTCACCGTATGGTGACGATGGGCGCCTTCTGACCAGTCCCTTCAGTTCTGTTCTGCTCTTGGTCGACCTTCCGACGGCAAAGCACTTTCCACATATTTGTGCGCCCCGCAGGACTTCATCATGCCCTTCCCGTCTCGCTCTGGGGGGCACGCATCCCTGGCTATCCTCTATGTTGGCCGACCGAATGCCTCGCCTGACAACCTTTCCCGGGTGGCGACATTGCGCCGCGCCTTCCGCCAGTCCCTGACGCTAGTCGCAGTGGACGGCCGTGGCGGGTTGAACGGCTTTCAAGAAATGCAAAACGCACTGGTGCAAGATGACCACCCACCCGTCGGGGCAGCCAACGGGGGTGGATGCCACCTGCTCCTGCCCGTCCTTGGTGGGGAAGCTGGGGCCGAGCTCGCCATTTCCGCACGGGCGGCCTTCATGGAGCAAGGGGAGTAGACGGTTCCGAGCCGGTCGGAAGCATCTCAGAGTGCTGCGCTGACAACCAAAGGCGCCGCGTGGTTGCGCGCAGGCGGATGGTTCGCTGAAAGCGTTCGAGCGTACGATATCCAAACCAGTTTCATAGTGCGCACTGTCTTCTACTTCTTGTTTGGTTCGGCAGCAAACCTACCAATGCAAAAAACCGACACCCCTCTCATGAGCTGCCAGCGTCGGCAGTGACCTGGACAATCCCAGGAGCGGCGAGGCATTGGGCAACCGCCGCCTCCACCACCACCTTGGCCAGTTGCTTCTCATCCACGCGCAAACTCTGGCTCCGAGCGCAGACGCGCGCCCAAAAGTCCGCCTTGCTGTCCACGTGCAGCTGCAGCGCGTGGGTGTTGCCACCTAGCGTATCCCGGAACCCATTTGCGGCCTTCTTGAAGCGCCGGACCAGCTCCTCCGACATTGCCACCGCCGATGGACCGGCACTCGCAGGGTGGTGGTGCGTCATGCAGGCAGCAAACTGCGCGTCGTCGGGCTTAGCAATGAAGCGGGTGTAGCGCAGGGAGGCCTGGGTCAGGGCGAGCTCCTCAAACACCGTTGCGTAGTAGGCAAACGGCGCTAGCTCCACCAGGGAGGAGTTGGTCCGCATGAACAGCGCATTGGACAGCCCAGCCCCGTGCGCGCCGACGAGCACGTCCGTGGCTTGCATCACCGCTACTTGCTCGTCGAGGGTCATGCCCTCAAAAAAGCGTAGGCGAATGTCGAGAGTGAGGTCCAGGCGAGGGTCCGCCGCCGCTTCTGCAAGGATGGCCTGCTTAACGTCACGGACGCGGGGAATGTGACGGCCAAACGCAAAGGGGTCCTTGGCCTTGGCCAGTTGCTTCTTGGGCGGCGCGACGCGGTTGAGGACAGTCACCCGGAGCTTGCACGTCGGCACGGTACCGCCGCTGGTCGGCGACCCCAGCAGCGGCGTCCGCGGGTCCTTGACCAAGTCGTTTGCCGTATACAAGATGAGCTGATTGAGCGCCTCGTCCGACAGGGCCTTTTGACGGTGGCCCCGGCGCTTACGAATCGTGCCGACCGTGGCAGAGCGGAAGCAGGCCAACTGGCCACGGCCACCCGATGGGCCACCCATCTGGCGCACCAGGGAATCAAGCACTGCAGAGACAGACGCGGGCCTTGCCCGTCGGGCACGCCGAAGTACCTCGGGTATCCGCCACATCCACCCGCCGCGCCGCGACTGGCGCTGCGTGTTGGCGTCCTCCACGCCAGCCCGTACCTCCTCCATATCTGCCTGATCAGCGGCCGCCAGAAGGCGGGCAAGAGCAGCGCTCGGGGTCGTTGCAGAGGTTGACGACTCTGGGTCGGCAGCGGCGGCCGCCTCCGCTTCCGCACCAAACAAGTCGCCGGGGTACAGCACCAGCGGCCCGCCCCGCCCGCGCCCCCCCGCCGCGCCGCCAGCCGCGTGGGGTGGCAATAGACGTAAAAACTCCCGCACCCACGCCTTGTCGTCCAACAGCCGCATCCGGGGAAGCGCGAGCACCGCTGGCGACACCTCGTAGAGGCCACCGGAGCCCCCGCCACGTGCCTTGCCCGACGCCCCCAGGTTGACCCAATCCACCAGCGGCCACTTATCGCACCCATCCCCGGCGCGGGTGTGGCACGAGCGGGAGACGCCCTTGTGGCGAGCCGCGCCGAATGCAGCGTCAAAGGCGAGCAGGGACGGCATCACGTCCCGCACAAAGTGGGGCATATGGTGACGCAACACGGACAGTCCAAACAGGTCCACGTTCCCCGCGTAGTGGGGCGGCGGCTGCTGGTCGGGGAGGGTGAAGGAGACGGACTCGAGCCCACACTGGTAGCGCAGAAGGTCGTCGTGGCGGCGCATCCACCGGGGTAGCACGACCGTCGCGTCCTCCGTCACACATACGCTTGCGAGCCGACACACTGGCGCGTCCAAGCCGGAGTAGAACACCGTCTCGACGCCGCCATAAAAGGCCGTAGACCCAATTCTGACGTGTGGCGCGGAGACATCATTGTCCATAAACGTCACCGCGGTGTCACCTGCGGTGGCGGCCACTCGAGACAGTGCGGCCGCACCAGCGTCGTCAGACAGCTCAGGCGAAGGGTCTGCTCCCACCAATACCGCCGCGCATTGCGCCGCAAGCGCCGCCGCGGCGAGCCACGTCGTCAATGACCGGCGTGACGGTTGGTACAGTGGGGCCCGCCCGACGTCACCGCCAGATGGCGGGCACCGCAAAAGTTGCCGCCCTCCCTCCATCGGCCAAGACGGGGGAACCACCGCAACAAAGGGAGCCTCTTCTGGGGAACTGTACAGGCGCCCGTTGTCGCGGCACGCACAGCAACGCAAAGGCGCGGGCGGGTGACGGCGTCCGGACCGACCCAAGAAGAGGAAGCTACGGCGACCGCAGCCAATGGAGAACCGACTGCGCCCGCCACACGCCCGATACTGCGGCACACGCGCGCACAGTCACGCAGGGCAGCCACAGGTATCATCACCCATCCCAGCTGGTCACTCGCTAGCAGGCAGCCGCGAGCACTGGGCAAGCAGCATGGGCCCCGCGGCAGGCCGAAACTACACGGGGCCGCGGGGCAGCGACGAGAGAGCGAGGGAGAGCGGCTCATATGTTCAAGTCCATACGGGCAGGTGGGCAGCGGCACCCGACGGCAACGGCAGCAGCGTCGGCAGCGGCAGCGAGTGGCATGGTCAACAACATTGGCCTGGCGCCCGCCCGATGGCACCCCCAATACGGGCCCTCACCAACACAAGCAGCTTGCAAGACAGTGTAGTGGGGAGCAAGTGCAGCAAGGAGCGAAACCGAGGACGAGGTCAACGTCAAGAGCAACTGCAGGCCGTCGCCCAGGACAAAAAAACGTCGCCGACCGTCGTGAGATTGCCACGCGCACACTCCGTGGCGCCGACCGATTCCACCGGGACTCGCTCGATTCCATCAAGCCGCCCACCTGAGTATTTGAATAACATTTGTCTTCCTGAACAGTCTGGTAGTTTTTTTCGTATGATCTGGGATATGGAGGCCACCTGGTTTACTCTCAACAACTGAAAGAAATTGGTGATTCTATTTGAAGAGTGATGGCGAAAATCCTAGCCTCGGGATCTCTGGAACCCCACGATCCCAGGATCCTGGTCGCCTTCCGGACCTTGGTACACTGTGGCAGCGATCGTGTCGCCACCAACTCTGGAATGTGCCATCACAAAACGAGTGCTGCAGGTCGCCCAGCCTACCGTGCCGACCGCCCTGCTACCCGCTCTATTGTGCCAGCCGCACAAACGCGTAGCGCTCTCCTACCGGCTCCCCCCCCGGTGATGCCGCCGTTGCGGACCAACCGTCCGGCCCTAGCGCCGCCTCAACCGTCACCGACGCCGTCCACCACCCCACCGCCGCGCCTTCCCCCCGTCTCGCCGCCCCGGTCACCTCACCCCACACTCGCTCCGCGTCGGCTTGCACGCCCGGCAGCGCATCCGGCCCGTACGGCCCGCCCGCATTGGCCGCGATGAGCGCGTGGATGCCCCCGCCGCCCGCCGCGGCGGCCGTCCCCGCCCCCATCTCGGCGGCCATGCGCGCCGACACGGACGCGGCCGCCGCGTCGAGCGTGTTGACCGTGAAGTGGAGGGCGAGCTTCCGGTAACCGTCGGCGGGAAAGACGGCGTTGACATAGTGGAACATGGCAATGTCGCGCCCCGACGTTTCAACAAGCACGTTGAGGCCGCTGCCCGTAGCGGCCGCTTCGAGCACGAGCGCCATGCCGAGCACCTCTGCGACGGTGCGGTAGCGCGCGAAAATGCCGTCCTTGTGTGCCGCGTACGCGTCGACGGGGGGGGAGGCGCCGGCGGCGCCCGCGTAGAGGCGGCGGAACTCTGCCGCGCCGACGGTTGCAACCAGGTGGTCCAGTTGGCGAAACCAGCTCGTCCCGCCGACTGGTAAGCGGGACGCGTCGACGGGCGAGTGGCCCGCGGCGGCGAGCGATGTGGCGAGCAGGGAGGGGAACCACGGCTGGTAGAGCGACGTGGTCTTGCGGATGCCATTGACGCCAGTCACGAGCACCGCCCATGGGCGCGTGTCGGCGGCACCGTCGCGGCCACTGGCCGCCGCCGCCTCCACCGCGCCGCCCCAGTTGCCCTCCCCAAGCACCCGTGCCCACATGCGTCGAAAGGCGCCGCTCCGCGGGTCGTCCACCCGTCGCCCGCGGAGGAGGCAGGCGCGCGCGGTCGCCGCCGCCGCGCCGGTCGCCGCCCAGTCCTTGTGCGGCCGGTGGCCCGCCGTCGCCAGCAGGGCCCGCAGGCCGTCCCAGTCCACACTGTCATCGCCAGCGACGACGGTGGCAGCGTCGTCGCCCGCCGCCGCCTCGCGGAGGGCACCAAGGACCTCGTCCAATTCGGTGGCGGAGAGGGGCACCTGGTCCCCGGCAAGTCGCTTGAGGGCGGCCCCACGAGGGTGGCCCCACTCGGTCGACGAGGGGCGGACAGGGCCGGTGGTAGTCATAGTCACCGGGAAGGCGGAGCGGCGTGTGGAGGTGACAAGGGCAAACCGCCGTTGCCTCCTCGTCGACGAAGTGGCGACGGCAGCCAGGCGGCCGACCGCGGGAGCAGAGGTGGCAAACGATAAGGCTGGGTGCATTGTGCAGCATAAAAAGGAGAAAATAGAGGGCGGTGGGTATGTAGAGAAGAGGAAGATGCAGGTGACCAGCCGTGGGAGTAGGAATAGTGTGTAGGTACGCCTGCACCAGGCAAGCATCCATGTCGAAGAGCGCACGACGAAGAGCTCCGGTCCTCTCCAGCCGGCTCCAATGGGCTAGCCCGGTGGTTCGCTTTGAATCTCAGAAATTGCGAAGAACCAACTACTGAAAGAGCATCAGATATGGGCAATTGATTTAGCTCGCATGTCGATACTTCATTCAGAAGACATCAAAGCGACAGTGTCAGCAGCTGCAGCCGCCAGCAATGCCCGTTGCTGCGCAATGCCCAGAGGACAAAAAAAAAAAGCGGCAGTAGAGAAGCAGCAGGCAGGAAAGAAAAGCAAACAGCGAAGACAGAGACAGAAGGAACACAAACAGAGAGACAATGGGCACCTACACATCTACACAGAAGTCAAGCCATTGCGAAACAAGCAGAGGACGAGCGGGAACCGACGCAGAGCGCAGAGCTGAACAAAGACACAGGTTGTTGCCGGCCAGGAGCACGCCCAACTAACTGCCCTCCAGGGAGCTTGCTTACGCTCACAACAAGGCGCGGCAGAAGCATGGGCGCTCGACGCAACCTTAATAGTAGTTGCCGCTGCCACCACCACCGCCGTGGTAGTAGTTGCTGTAGTGCTGCTGCTGCTGCTGCGCCTGGGCCTGGGAAGACGCCAGCCCCGGCTGCATAGAGAGCCCCTGGGACGTCATTCCCGCCTGCATGCCCGACTGCATGCCCTGCTGCATACCCAGCCCACCCGACCCGGGGCCGCTGGCCGACAGGTCGCTCCATTGTTCGCCGCCATACATCATGGGTGCGCCGCCGTTGCCCGGCTGGGGCATCCCACCGGGTGCCCCTACTCCGCTGCTACCGCCACCGCCGCCGGCGTCGCTGGGCAGGCTCCCGTAGCCGCCCATACCAGAGCCCGACTCGAGCTCACCATACTTGTCCCCACCGGGGCCGCCACCACCGCCGCCACCGCCAAGATAGCCACCGCCGCTACCGTACCCGCCATACACTCCACCACTGTTCATGGGGCCGGGGCCGCCACCGCCTCCGCTGTTGCCGCCCCCGCCGCCGTTGCCGCCACCACCACCTAGAGGCATGGACGTGTCGTAGCCGCCGCTCACCGGAAAGGAGTTGCTACTGTAGCGGCCCAGCGGCGCGCCAGACGGCTCGGCGGCGCCGCCGTTGGGGCCGCCCCCGTTGCCATTGAATGTCGGCGGGTACCGATAGCCACCCTGCGTATGCGGGGGCGGCGGTGGCATGTAGGGGCCCGGCGGAAACCCGTAGGGTCCCATCGGCGGAAAAGGCACGTTGTAGCCTGGCAGCAAGCCATAGGGACCCGCGGCGGCAGCGGCGGCAGCAGCCGCGGCAACGGGGTCAAAGCCACCAGGGCCTCCAGGTGGCGATGGCCCACCGGTCATCTCAGAGGAGTCCGATGCCTTGCTGAGGCCACCGCCCATATCTTTGCTTCCACCAGCGCCGCCCAGACCGCCAGGGGCGCCACTTCCCCCCAACGGGCCACCCGCCCCGTCTAGGCCGGGGCCCGCACCGACAAACGGAGCGTACGGGTCATAAAACGGGGGAGGCATCAACGGCCCGCGGTCGCCAACGCCTGGCGCCCCATCATACGGGAAGGCGCCGCCGTAATTGCCGACCATTGGCGGCGGTGGCATCATGCCATAAGGAGGAGGGTAGCCAATATGCTGCTGCTGTGGCTGCTGATGAGAAGTGGGGGCACCCATGGAGCTGCCGCCCGACACCTGCGACTGTTGCTGCCCAAGGTGGGTCGGCTGCGGCGGCGGTTGGTGCATGTGCTGCTGCTGCTGTGGCTGCTGCTGCTGTGGCTGCTGCTGCTGAGCGCCATGCTGATGCTGCGGCGCTCCCGGCGGCGCGTGGCGCGATTGGTGCATCTGCTGCTGTTGCTGCCTCTGCTGCGACGACGCTTCACGAGCATGGGGTGGCCGATACGGTTGCGACGCCGGCTTCGCTGGCGCGACCGGCGCGGTAGGCGTCGTCTTGGGCGCCTCAACGACAGGAGGGGCCGTGTACGACCGCGATACCTCAGCCGCGGGCGGCGAGGAGGACGGCGCCAGCGCGGATTGGTCGGCGGTCGGCGCGGGCGCCGATGCAGGAGGCAGGGACGAGGGGCTCGAGCCGGGAGCCGCGTCGGCGGTGGGCAAACTATGGGTGGGAGGCGGCGGCGTCGGCTCTGCCGGTGCAGCAAGCGAAGGTTCCGACACGGCCGGCGCCGCCGCGGCCGTCGCCGCCGTCGCTGGAGCCTGGGCCTCGCCCGCCGCCCTCGGCGGTGACGACGAGGTAGGCACCGTCCCGGACGTCGCGGGCGTCGACCAGTTGACTCCCCCGCCGCTGAGGCCACCGAGGCCTCCAAACGAGAAGGACCCGAATTGCAGGCCGAGCACCTCCACCTTGGACGAAGAAACAGAAGACGGGGCGGGCGCCGATGCCGCCGGTGGTGTACTAGAGGTCTTGGCTGGCGCTTGTGACACCGGGGCCGCCGGCTCTGCTGGAGCCGATGGCGCCTCCGCGGGCGCCCGCGGCGTCGGCGCGGCCCAGCTCGACCCTGGTGCTGCGCTCGCACCGCCGTCACTGACGCCGCCGTCAGGGTTGGTCGCAGGAGCGGGAGGCACACCCCAGGCACCGGAAAGCGCCGTTGCCGCCGACTCTGCCGCCAGCGCCGAAGACTCTTTGTCGACCTCCGACTCGGAGCGCAAAATGGTCGGGCGCGCGTCAGCCCCGTCGGCGCCCGTCGCTGCATTGGCATCAGATTCGGACGCTTCGGGGGAGGACGCCAACGCGCCGCCATTGGTACCCGTCGCAGAAGGCCCGTCAGCCGGCTTGTCGTTGGTGGCGGCCGCTGCTGGGACCGCTGCCGCTCCGCCCGCACCGCTCACACCGCTCGCACCACTTGCACCGCCCATCGTCTGTCCGACTGCTGCCTCTGGCGACGGCGCACCCGCCGCTTCCGGTCCTGCCGGTCCCGTCGCCGTCGCCGCTTTTGGCGGAACGGGCCTGGTCGGCTGACCCGGCGGCGCACCACGGGGCGCCGCCGCCTTGGGTGGCGCCCGCCGCTCGGCTGGCGCCGCGGCCTTGGCATACGACAGGCCCGACGCAGCCGCCGACGCGTAATTGAGGGGCGCCGACGGCCTCGGCGCTGCCGCACCACCGCCACCGCTGCCGCCCCCCGGCGCCGCCGCCGCGGCCACACCGCCATCCGTCCCGGCCTTGGCACCGCTCCCGGTCGTTGCCCCCCAGCCGTTGGTGGTTGCCGGTTTTGCATCATCACCACCCCCCACCGTCGGCAGCGCCGGGTCCGCCGCGGAGACGGCGCCAGGCGCCGGACCGGCCGCGGCCAGATCAGAGGCGCCTGCGGTTTTGCCGCCGGCACCCGGCGGCGGCGTGTCAGCGCCCACTCGGGGCGGACCGCCCGCACCCCCGGCTGGGCCCCGCGCGTTGGCACCGCCCGGCGGCGGGTATGCTCGGGGGCCGCCGCGGGCATACGTCTTTGGGGGGCGGCCGCTGCTGTCGTGAGAGCGTGGATGCGGGCGTCCGGCGTGGCCGCCCCGCGACGACTGCGGCCGCGTGGCCGGCTTCTTTTTCTTGGTCGACACCTCGTTCCAGTCCTCTTCCCCTGCACGCGCCGAACATCAACCCAGATGAAGAACCGTCGACGGGTCAGGCGCAGCCAAAAACACGATAAAAAACACCAACCAGATACACACGTGACCGCCAAGTCAGTTTCGGAGCATACCTAGAAAGATGCGACGCGTCGTCCACGCTACCAGTACTGGTACAGCTCCAGCGACAACAAGACACACACAACAGAGGCGACACATACAACAATAGCGCGAGGCACACAATGGAACAAAGCCAAGCACACGTGACGCCCAACAAAGAGAAAATACATGGGAGACAGGAGCCCCGCAAGCATACCACTCACGAATCGCTCGATGGTACGCTGAACGTCCATCGCATTGTCTTGCAGGACGCGATGCGCTTCATCAAATGACACGCTGCACACTTCCATCACGCGGTCCACGTTGGACACAACCGTTTTGCTCAGCCGCTGGTGACGCGTCGCGGGACGTCCGGTCGTCCCCGAGCCGCTGCCGCTGCTGCCACCGCCGCGGCTATTCAGGGTCAACATGATGATGCCAAGCGGGCGTTGGGGAACACCGTTGTACGCTGGCAGAGGCGCAGCCCGTTGACCAGGAAGGAGCCAAACCAAACAATCACCAGCGCCCGACAGAGGGCGCGCGAGATGCAGGGAAACAAGACGTGGTAGACAAAGGAAACACACGAGATGACGATGGGGGGGAGGCACAGGGCAGACGAGCGGGCCAGCGTGGTGACCGGCGTCGGTCGAGATGCACACACCACACCACAATCGGGGTGTTCCAGAGCCTACGACGGCGGGCCGGCGTTTGGTTGGGCAACAAGCGCGGCGGCGTGGGGGTGGGTGCGTGGCGATCCTGGCTGCACCCCCGCGTGGGAGGCGGGGAGGCGCGCAGCTGCGGGCGTGGGGGTGGGCGACAGCCAAAACAGACCAAAACCGTCTTGCGGCGTGCTGGGGGTGCGGGACCCAGCCGCACAGCCGCACGCGCCTGGGCGCGTGCCGTGGCAACAACTGCCGCAGCCGCTCTTTGTGACAGCGCAGCCGCCTGAAGAGCCTGCTCACCAACGATGGCTGCGCAGGCCAGATATGTGACAGCGTGGTCCAGGGTCCACCGGGGGGGCGCAGTCACACATCTCCAGCACGGTCTGGCAAAATCTCAGCCGTCCAATCACAACGACTGAATGGGGATATCGGGCCACCAGTTTCGCTTTTGCACCAGCCCGAACCGCACGATTGGTAGTACCCCACAACGCATACAATCCATCGCTGTCTTGATTGCGAACTAAACTTTCTAATTTAACACAAAGGCGCATTAGATGATGTAGTTTGCTGGCAATTAAGATAAGGGGTCTTCTAGCGCACACGATTTGGCTTCGCATAGAATATTTCGCAAAAGATCGGATTGTCGGTAGATCAGATTGATGGGATTATTTGAGGCAGTTGGACATCCCTAAAAGGCAGGCGTTCGTGATAATGCTGCTCCCCGAATTTTGTCCTGGGGGACAGAGACTGTGAATAAGAGCACGCTATTGGTTTAAAACGACAGTAAGAAGGCCTAAAAGCCAACAGAAAGCCTGCATTTGGTGCCAGGACCTTGCATCCAGCAGAACCCACTGTTTGTTGCCGCTTGATCCACTTTTCTGGGCACGGAGCAAGCTGCCAACGCGAGATCTTGAGATTTTTTACTGTCTGCTTGCCATAAGTGCAGAAAAAAAGAGGAGCTGATGTTGATTTCCAGGCTGTGTGGGCACATGTAAGCAATCAGGAGCACCAAGTCAGTCCCAGGGGTGCATCTGATTGGTGGAGAGAGTCGTTCCGCACGTCAGTCTCTGTCCACCAGGACAAATTTCGGGGATCAGCAATAGCGTTTGTGACGAACATCAGCGAGTTTTTGCAACGCCTTCGTGACAAGGGTGGTGAAGCTGTGTCTTGGCGGCGCGTGCACGTGCACGTGATTGGGTCAAAATATTGATACAAGTCCGTCGCGCACCCGTGATTTGACCACCGCTGTCTTGACGGGCCACCAAAACTGTCGTGATTAGATTGCTTGAAGCGCGGCATCTGGAGTGGGCAGATCGCATCTCACAACGATCGCAAGGAAGTTTCGGACACAGCGCGCCTGCTACGTTGACGCAACCACACAAGCGGGCCAACCATGCGTGCCAGATGCAGGGCCACCCAACAGGTTATTTCCTTTCCGAGCACGTTCACGTGTGCGAGATTTTTCAAAATTCTTGCACACGTGAATGTGCTTGGCCCGAACCGTCTTGAATCAAAAAGGTCGGCCCGTTTGGGACCGTAAGAGCACACCCAACAACGTCTCCCCCAAGTTCTGAAACCCCAAACGGAATATTCCACGTTTGCTTACGTGGAGGGCGGTGAGCGGCCCCCCATTTTTCTCATCCAAGAGGGCCCTCTGCCCTCCTGGAGT
>ENA-ORXT01003815-ORXT01003815.1-marine-metagenome-genome-assembly--contig:-NODE-3815-length-16140-cov-60.994646_pt1 | contig 16140 bp, 14 predicted proteins | sample MGYA00237868_ERZ511482 | MGnify/ENA metagenome assembly ERZ511482 | reverse complement strand
CATAGAACCAATCAATTTAATTTAGATAACTATGGCATAGAAACAAAATTAAATCAAGCCGTAGCCTTGTTTAATGAGGTGGACGAACTAAAGAAAAAAGCAGCCGTTTTAGACCGTGATTTATCGGCCAAAACAGTACGTGAATTTATTGTTGATGCCCTTGGTAGTGAAATTTTAAATTTTGGAATAGATGATTTTCTATTTGATTTATTAGAAGATAACTTAACGACTTGTGACGGCACGGAACAAGATATATTTATTGATGCTGCAGCTGATTATGCCAAATCAGCAGCCGACTTAAAAGCAGCTCAAATAGATAATATTGACATCGGTACTTACATGACCAGCAAAGCAATTTCAAAAACCAATTTTGATTATTCAAAGCAGGTTTATTATCAATGTAAAAATTCAAGTGGCGATAATAAGAAGAAACTGGAAATTATGAAAGATGCGGTAAGGGAATTAATAGAGCTACTATTATTTATATATGGCATCGATGTATCGGCAGTATATGAAGGATTAACGGAAAGCGTAGAAGAACCGCTATTAATTATGAATGATAGCCAACGTTTAGAACTAATGGAAATTAGAAATAAACACATTACGACCTCAATGGAAAAATCAAAAAAGGCAGTTGCTCTATTAAACGAAGCTGCAAAAACTACGGCAGTATCTAGTGAAAATATTGGCTATAAAGAAAGAAAAATAATTACTAATATTTTAACCTCATTCTAATGATTGAAAGAAAACATATTGAGTTCAACTATTCTATTTATATGTTTTTTATTATGATTAGTATGTTAATCATAATGTGTAAATATTTACTGGTTTTCTATGGAAAAGAAATTTTTATTATTGATCGCTTGTCAATCATAATTGAGGAGTATTGCACTTTATTATACATTTACGCAAAGGTTGTACTACTTGTTACTTCGGGCATTTTATTTTTAAAATATAATAGAAAAAAAAGTTATGAACTTGAAAGTAATACAACAGGATTACTTTTAAGTGGCCTTCTATTTCTAATTGCTATCGTCTGTTTATTAACATATATTTTCAGTTCCAAAATGTCAGTCAACTTTATAAGGTTAAGTGCTGAGGCAAGCTCATTTTTATTTCTAATGTTGAGCCTTCATTTTTTTATTCGGCTGGTAAACTCTTTAGATTTTGAAGATACTGCACCGATAACGGACATACTGAAACCAGATCTAAATACTAATAAAGCAGATTATTATATTGAGGTCGTACAGCCCCGAAAAACAAAAGTAGTTATTCCTAATATGTTTATGAGTACTTTGATTATTGGCGGTGCTGGTGCAGGTAAAACGGCTTCAATGATTAAGCCACTTATTTCACAATGTATTAAAGCCAAAACAGATGCCATGTTTTGTTATGACCCAAAATTTCCAGAGTTAACCAATATGGTAACTGCCCAACTTAAAAGCGAAAATCGGCTGGATAAGTTACGGATCATTGACTTTTTAGACCCACAAAATCAGATTAACCCTATTGATCCAATCTATATAAAAGATGATGAAGTTATTATTGAATTAGCAGAAGTTTTAGCCGATAATTTAGGCTTAACCGATACTGGCAATAATACATTTTGGCGTAACAATTTTGTGCAGTATGTAACGGCTGTGATTTTATTTTTAAAATATCAACACCCTAAATACTGCACCTTACCCCATTTGATTAGTTTAATGTTAGATGAACGGATCACTACAATTATAGGAATGTGCGAAACCGTACCACAAGCAGCTACCAAAATAGCAGGGGTAAAAGTTGCCGTAGGTTTCAAAGTAGATAAAGACGACGAGAATACGGTAGGCGGTTCACAAAATCAAACCGCTGGCGTGTTAGGAACGGTATTTACATCGCTAGGTAAATTAGATAGTCAAAAGATATTTTACACCTTGTCGGGCAATGATTTCAATTTAAAAATTAACGAAGCAGCCAACCAGTTATATGTAATGGTAGGCAACCACAGCGAATATGACAAAGCTTTTAAAGCCCCATTGGCATTAATATTTTCAACAATGATTAGATTAAATAACGTGGATGCAAAAAAGGACGAAAAGCGCATACCCTTATTTGTTCCAATGGATGAATTTAATACCATAAAAGTACCAGACATTGAAAAACTACCTTCTACTGGTAGAAGTAGAAAAATGATGCTTGGTATCGCAACACAAGATTTCTCATTGATACAAAGAGATTACGGCAAAGATAGGACAGAGGTTTTAATCGCTTCTTGTGGTAACATTTTCATTGGAAATAATGGCAACGAAGCTACGTTACGTAAAGCTTCTGAAATGATAGGTAAAAGAGAAACCATTAAAAAAACAAATAGCAAAAGCAAATCAAATTCAAATTTTAACGATAGCGAAAATAAAGGGCAAAGCAAAAGCGAACAGGATAAGCTGGTAATAAATCCCTATGAAATAGCAGAGTTTCAACCAGGGGAATTTGTAGCAAAAATTGCCAGTTCAAAACAAACCTTTGTGAAATTTAGAGCAAAATATATTGAATATCCAGAACATGATTATATTGATACTTACAAAGGTAAGCACGATAAAAGTGCCGCTATGTGGTTAAATTATATCGGGGTGAAAAAGGATGCTTATCAATTGATTACGGATTACGAAATAAAGTTAAAAGCTGCTGAAAATCCAGCAGAAAGTGGTATATTACATAGTGAAAAATCATTTAATTATTAAAGATAAAATTATGAGAAATTTATTCGTATTATGTTTTATAACATTGGCTGCAACACTAAGCACAATCAAGGTAACGGCACAAGATTTGCTTTTTGCTGGTCCGACTTTTCGTGTTGAAAATACGGCTATCGGTATAAATGCTGGTATAAAAAAAGACTTCGGAAATTTTGGGGCTATGGCACAAATCACATATTATCCTTATAGAGTTGAAATTGATAGTAGAGTTTCAGAAGCATATTTTACCTATGGAGATTTTAATTTAGTCGGCTTGTATAATTTCTATTTAGATAATAATTTAACAGTTTATCCAATTGCTGGTTTAGCGGTAAATACACGTAGATTGAAAGCAAAAGTTAAAAAGACACTTGAACCAGAAGTAGATAATGAATTTTCAAAAGGAAAAAGACAAAGCACCATAGGGGCTACTTTTGGAGTGGGTGCGACAAAGCAAATAGGTAAATTTAATTTAATTGGTGATTTGCGTTTCGATGCAACTGACTACAGCACTTTAAAATTATTTGTCGGTATCGCTTATAAATTTAGCACCGCTTCAAAAGCAAAGCAATAAGGAAAATAAAAACTCACATATAAAGTAAAATATTTTGTAATATGAACAAACAAAACACAAAAGCTAATGATATACCTTATAGCGAAATTGAGGATTTCAAAAAATCGGATTTAGCACAATTTGCGATTAATAATTATGGTTATGAAATAGATAAAAAGGGTAGTAGTAAAACCCTTACAAGGCTTGAAAAAATAGGCAATCATTCAGAATGGATGGTAATCCGAAAAAACCCAAATAGCGAACATGAAACCTTTTACAACCAAAATAATAAAAAAGGTACGGTTTACGATTTGATACAGCAAAAACAAGGGTTAAACTTTCGGGAAGCTCACTTAACCCATTATAATAATTCTGTAGTAGAAAGCTCAAAATTAGAAGTTTCAAAAGAAGCAACTAATATTAATGCAGCTACTAGAAAAAAATATTTAAGCTATGAAGCTTTGACTGATACCCGCTATTTAGAAAACCGTGGTATTGAAAAAGAAACGCTACAAGCAGCGCAATTTCAAGGCCGTATTTTCAACAAAGAAGTTACCATGCAAAGTGGGGCTAAATTTAAAAATACCGCTTTTCCTGTATATAAATTCAATGATAATAATACCATCGGTGCTAATGGCACACATAATGGATTAGAACTACATAACTTCAATTTCAAAGGTGCTGCCGTAGGTAGCGTAAAGAGTGGGGCGGTATGGATTTCAAACCCTAATGCAGATAAAGCAATAGAGCGCATTACAATAACAGAAAGCCCTATTGATGCGCTTAGCAAATGGCAACTCAAAGATAAAAAAGAGGCTAAAAATGAATTGTATATTGCTACTGTAGGGCCTGTTAGTGAAGAAAATACTAAAACGATTAATAGGATTATAAAAAATCATCCACAAGCGCAAATTATAGATGCGACCGATAATGATATAACTGGCGACCGTTATTCAGTACAGTTAAAAAATGCTTTCGGCAATAAGGAAAATAGAATTACTGAAAATGCGGTGAATGTAAAGCCTATAATTCGCGAAGGTTTAGGCGGTATTAGTATTGAGCTTAACCACGGTAAAGAAGGTGCAGCTGCGGACGTAAAAAACATTGAAAATGCATATCAAAAAGCGATTAAAAATAGTGGTTTAAACGCTGCTAATTACCCTATATCAATTGAGCAAAATAACGCTAATAAAACAACGGTAGAAATTCAACACCCAAACACCAGGGCAGATTGGAAAGTAAGCAATGAATTAACTACTAAAATTACTGGTGCTGAAAATATAAAAACCGACAAAGCTTTTTTAAAAGACTGGACACAAGACAGCGAAGTAAGCAAAGGCGTTTTTAAAAATACGCCAGACTTTAAATTAGAGGATATACAGCGTGGTAATGCACCACATATAAACCTAACTAACGAGTTAAATAAGGCTATTAAAATCCATCTACAGCCCTTAAAAGTTAATAGTAAAGGCATTACACAGGATATGCAAATGTAGCGGCCGAAAGAATAGTAATAAAATAGCTTATGCGGTTTCCGGGGGGTCTCCGCTTTGCTTTTAGATGGAATAGGTGACGATCTATTCCTTTTTTTATTCTAACAAAAAAATATTATATTTGGTGCATTGATGCTAAGGCTTCGTTTTTAAGAAGTGTCAACATCTTTAATAAGAATGATAAGATGTAACTCCCCTCGTTTGGGAGGGTAAACACATCATAATTTAGTAGTGCGTTATTTTGATTTGATAAATAGCCACTAAAAAATTGAGTAGGCCAGCCAGCAATGACTGGCTTATTTTTTTGTCGCTTTATGTAATAATACATCTATATTTCCGTAAAAATAGAAATGATGCCAAAGTTATAATCTAAGTAATTTACACATTAAAATAATACTTAACCAAGGATCAAAAACTGAGTTTTTTACATTAAAAAACCATAAGTAATTGAAAATGAGTAAAGTATTAATTGAGCAAGCGCAGCCGGTTCGGTTTCTGCAGCAATTCAATTATAAAATTATTGATGTGTAACTAAATATTAGGCTCATAAGGATCACCGCAGTCAGCACATAAAATGTTTAGACCAGGCTTTCCCCAAATATTTAGCTCACATACTGAATCAGTATATTTTATTTTCTTCTTTTTATCCGATGCATCTTCACCATCACTATCACTATCACCATCAGCATCGGAACTGGATAAATTCAAACTATTTCGATCATACCAAAGGGATTTGAACGCTTTTTGATCTAAGAGTTTTTTAGCAGCAATCATAAATTTACCGTTCTCAATAGCGTAATCATTCATATGTTGGCCAGTTGTTTTACCACCTGGTTCTCCGGTACTGGACGGCATCAATCCAATAGCTTGCATTTTGGTTGCAAATTCTTTGTTATGGTAGCCTTTTCGCCCTGGTGAACCGTGGTTGTATTGCCATTGGTGACACATTTCATGTACCAGCGTTTGCATAATTTCAAGTATTGGGAATTTGTCAAAGTACATCGGGTTTATGGCAATTTCATCAGATATATTATTGTCTTTAGTCCATTTCTGTTCGATGTAGCAACCCATAATTTTTTTTCTACGGGTTATGATAAACATAACGGGCTTTAGCTCATTATGAAAAAGGGCTTTGTTGAAATGATCATGTATTTTTCGTAGTAAGTCGTACAGTTCTTTTGTTGGTTTCATTTGCAAGATTTTTTGATGTTGTAAAGATATAAAATTGTATCGTACGATACAATTATTTAGAAAAAATGATTTTACTATTGGATAGGTTTACCCAAACCGTAATTCAACTTTTTCAAAATATATAGATAATAATTGTTTGAAAAAAACGTAAATGCTTTTAAATGAAATGGATCTGTTTTCAGGTGGATTATCCACCGTAGTTATACCCGATCTGTATCACTTTTGAAAACTCCTTGATGTCTTAAATAAGCATAAAAGGTACTGGATGATATTTTAAGATTATCGCAAATTTCTTTTATGCTATAATTTTGACTTTCATATAACGAAGCTGCCATTTTTGCCGTTGCTTTTGCTTCATCAGATAAGCCTTTCGGACGGCCACCTAACCTGCCTCTGGACTTTGCGGCCGCAAGGCCAGACTTAGTACGTTCGCTTATAAGCTCCCTTTCAAATTCTGCCAGAGAGCAAAAAATATTAAAAACAAGCCTGCCTTGTGCAGTAGTTGTATCAACTGGATCATTAAGGCTTACAAAGCCAATTCCCTTTTCGTCAAACAAAGATACAAGATGAACCAAATGTTTTAAGGTACGGCCTAAGCGGTCTAATTTATGCACTACTACAGTATCACCGGTTCGGATATTGTCTAACATTTTGTTTAGCTCTTTACGTTCCGCTTTAGCACCGCTTACCGCTTCTTTGAATATTTTTTTGCAGCCATAATTTTTTAAAGCGTCAAGTTGACGATCAAATATTTGATCTTTTGTACTTACTCGTGCATAGCCTATTTTCATGTTGATGTAAATATAAGGTATTTCGTTTAAATGTCAAATAATAGGTTTATCGAAATTAGATTAATCGAATGAGTTTTTAGCAATAGTATATAGGGTGATAAGGAAAGAAAAATCGTGGTGTAGATGTTTTGCTAAAATGGTCGTTTTTCCGAAATTCTAACCACTAACGGTGAGTATTCATTTCGTTGGGGCTTTTTCCGATTTCAAGATACCACGAAGGATTTCACCTTGCTTGCCCTTTCATTCACCGAACTACAAGGGACTAAGCATTTATGCCCCAATGAAAATGAATACATTGTTGTGGATTATTTTTTTTCTCTTTCAGGTAATTGTTCTAAAAGTGTTTCTATTTTATCTATATCATTAAAGCCATCTAACTTCTTATCATCTATAATTACAATAATGTTTTTTTCGTTTTCTTTATTTGATTTTTTTTCGTTTATCCACCCTTTTAATATGTCGACTATTCCTAAAGTTGAAGCTACAATAGTTACTGTTGCTTCTAGTACTTCTAACCAATGTCCAAATGATTCTTCATCATTATTAGAATCTACAGAAATTAAGTCACTATGTTCTTTGTATAAGTCAGCCAGCTCTTTCGCTTGTTCATTAGTACATTTAATTTTTACAACTTGTTTTTTCATTCTTCTTAAAAATTTTGATGTTGAAGGATATTTTTTTGAAATAATGTTAGATTTATAATTTTCTATCTTAGTTGGAGGAAATATTCTCAAAATAAAAGTACTTATCGGACTAATTTGATACTTTTCCTTGAGTTCCTTTAACTTACTTCTATATAATTCTTTGTCGAATGGTAAATATTTGTTAGTAATTCGATTAAGATTTGTTATATAATTTATAGACTCTTTCTCCGCTTCTGAAACATGAGGATTATTTATTTCTATATCCCAAAATTCCCCCTTATCGATTCTTCTTGAAGGAAAGGCAAGTACTTGTTGTATTCCTCCTTTTTCCACCAGTATATTTAAATGGTTACTGTATTCAATACGAATTTTCTCTAAGTATTCAACTATTTCTTTTTGTTCAATATACTTTGTAAGACATTCAATTAGGTCAAAAAAAACGTTATTCTTTTCAAAATCATAAAATCTATTACTTTCAGACTCAATCTGCTCAAAAATAATATATCTCGATAATGCTATAGGATTAACGCTTTCACGAGCATTTAATACAGCATTTCTATCATTAGTCCAAATAATAAAATTTCTCTTTTTGTAGTTAATCAGTTTTTCAGTGATTTCTATTAAAATTTGATCTGGTGTGATAAAATCAGATATTCTAATTTTATTGGCAAGCAGCTTTGAAATATCTTCAATATAATTTATGTTGCCTAGCTCATGAGTTATATTTCTCAAAAGAACCTCTGAGTAAGAGGTGCTTAAATTATCCATCAAGTTTAAACCCTTGCTATATGGAGTATCTAATTCCAAAAACTTGTTTAGTTCACTTTTTATTTTTTGAATATCTTGGTTGTCAAATTGATTCATTCTTTTTCTTTCATAAAAAGTAGCATACCCTTCTTGAGTAAAAACCCAACCTTTAATAAGGGTTCTAACAATAGAATTTAGTTTTTCATAAAAACTCCAATAACTTTTAAAACTATCAACTTTGTTACTCTCAAAACAATTTTGCATCAATCCAAGAGAAATATATCTAAGAAAGAAAATTATCTTCCCATAAACACAACTACTCAATCTCGCATGAGCAAATTCGTGGGCAAATAATACATTATAAACGTAAATATTTAAATCTGAAGGCACAAACATTAACAACGAACAAGGATTAAATAATGCCCCACCACCTAAATTATCAACATGATTAAAATTATGATAATGCTTGAAAAAATCTATATCTTTTTGTATCATCATAAGTTTTATTTATTTATCCACAACGGTTTGGTATATGAAAAGTAGGGCAGAAAGTAAGCTGTTCACATTCGGTTGAGCCACGAGCCATATTTTTAATTTTTCTTTTTTAACTTTTCAGTTATAAAAATACAAAATTAAAAATGTGGTGGCATTGTAAACACACAACTACCTTTCGATTAAGCCAAAATCGCCCTATTTTTTATATACATTGTTCTCTACTGGCTTTCTGCGTTCAGATTGGTTTTCAGCGTTGGCAGAGACATACTCTTTTACAGTTTGGGCGTAGCTTGGATGGCGCGACTGTGAAAGTGTATGACTCGTAGCGTTGGCTATTTCGTGAACCTAATCTGCAAGTTTAGATTAAAATAGAATTCGTTGTTCTCTTTATAAATCTCGCCAAATCCGTGTCTTGACGAACTTGCAGTATCGAGTTTTGTATTATTCAGCAAATAATCTTCAAATTCATTTCTGCTGTAAATGTGATAACACAAAATATCGCCATTTTCTTTGACAATTAAATATCCGCCAGTCGCATCATATTTTCCGCTCCAAACTTTCGAAGGCATCATTCCAAGTGCCACATCAGTTAAAAAGCGTTTCATTTTATATTCGTAAAATTTATGTTCGTTTTCAACATCAAATTCTAAAGGGTTTTTGTCTGAAGTTTGATTTACTAAATCTGTCAAATGAGAATTCTCACTCGAGTAAAAGTCAAATACAATTTGAGATAGAATTTGTGGTAACAAACTATCTATTAAAACAAGATTATTAGAGAATATTTGTCTTTCTGTTTTCACAAATTCAAATGAGCCACTATTAGCTTGAATTTCTGAAATTCTATCCATTATTTTACTTCGAGAAGAAATTGAATTAATGTCATCAATTTGATTGTTAGTAAAGTCAACTCCATTTATTTTGAAAATAAAATTAGTTGTCTTTCCAGCGTTTAATAGAGTAGAAGGACTTCCTAATTGCGATTTGATGCTAAAACCTAAAGTTGGTTGTTGGTTCGTTCTTTGGTCGTGAACGACTATTGTAATATCCGTTTTAGCTGACGAACTTGCTTTTAAGGAAATGCAATTTATCGATTGCATAAAGTCTTCAATTTCTGGAACAGAAAATGTTCTTTCTCGATTTTCTTTAATTGCATTGAGAAGAAACAGAGCTTTGATTTTGAATTGTTCTATTGGAATTTTTAAAACTTGTTCATCGCCTGAAATTAATATGATTTCGTCTTTGATAGAGTATTCAAAGTCGCCATTGTTTTCTGAACGCAGAATCTTGATAATTGGGTAAACTAACCCTTCAAGTTTTTCAATGTCTTTATCGCCAAGAAATAGTTGTTTGTCGCCTAATAATTTGAAAAGAGCATAAATTTCACTCCATTCGCCTTTATTTCCTGTAATCATTTGCAGTTAAGTTTTTCAATTATTTTTTCCGCTGTCGCTTGAATTGCTGGAACTGCAACTGAATTTCCAAATTGTTTATATGCTTGCGCGTCAGAAACTATAATTTTAAAATTGTCTGGAAAACCTTGTAATCTTGCCCATTCTCGTGGTGTCATTTTCCTAATTCCTTCTCGATTAACTTCGCCAGTGATGTGAGTCACGGGAACGAAATTTGTCAATCTATTATCTAAAACTAAATTTCGTTCTCTTCCCATTCCACCACAAACTACAGCATTAGCGATTCCATCATTTGCGATAATTTGGTACCCAAAACCATTTCCTTTGCTCTCGTGTCGAGCTCTGTGGTTTTTTAAAGTCTGAACATAAGTTGTAGATAGATAATATTTTACTGAAACTTCTTCTTGCTCTAAAATATCATCTAAAACAGCATCTTTGTTTGTTGGTTCTGGATATTGAAAATCCGTTATTCCCAAATCTTTTCGAAAACCAACAATGAATATTCGTTCTCTATTTTGTGGAACGCCAAACTCTTTGGCATTTAGAATTTGTGGCTCTGGCACATAATAATTTAAATCTTCTCGTAGCACATTTAATATTGTCGATAATGTTTTTCCTTTATCGTGATTTCTCAAGCCTTTTACATTCTCGAGAAAAATTGCCTTTGGTTTTTTCTTTTTGATAATCTCGGCAACGTCGAAAAATAGAGTTCCACGAGTATCTTCAAATCCGCCACGTCTTCCAGCAATTGAAAATGCTTGACACGGAAATCCAGCGCAAAGCACATCAAAATTATCTGGAATATAGCTTTTGGTTTTATCTTTAGTAATGTCGCCAAAAGGGATTTCTCCAAAATTTGCTTTATAAGTTTGCTTTGAATATTTATCCCATTCGCTTGTAAAAACGCACTTTCCTTTAAGATTCTGAAAAGCCATTCTAAATCCACCTATTCCAGCGAATAAGTCAATGAATTTAAATTTTGGTTTTTCAGGTGCTGGAAATGGGACACTTTTGTTTAAATCAAAGATTAAAAACTGAAGAGCATCTTCGGCAACTTTGTTTGTGATTTCGTCTGTTGGATATTCTTTTGTGAGAATTTCTTTTACAAATGCAAGTGCATCTTTTTTGTAGAACTGTGAAACTCCGTTTTTGTGGTTATATAAATAATGAGTGAAAGAAGCTGGTTTAGAATTATCAGGTTCAACTATTTTAATTTCAAATAGCTGTCCGTCAATGTTTTCTATATCAATTCTCTCTTTTATCATATCAATGTGATTTCAACTTCACAAGTTAAAAAAGTTTTGTACGCTTTGTTCGGTTTGTGCGTTTTTTTGTTCACATTCTTTTGTAGACAAACTTGCTCGAGCGCAAAGGCAGAAACAGCTCTTTTATTTTTTCAGCTTTGTGTGATGCGTTTGGAAAAATAAATGTGCTGTCTTAGCGGTGGCTTTTAGCTTGTAGAGAACGTTTAGTATATGAAGCGTAGCATCCCGCAGGGTGCTATGATTTCATATACATTGTTGTAAGGCGTTTAGTTTTTATGATTGTTAAATACATTGTCAATAGGATAGGACCTACAAAAATTAACCACTCGTCGGGTTCCTCAATCATTATAATCCATTTCCAAGCTTCAATTCCGCCAACGAAAGAATTAAATAGGACCCATCCAATTATTCCCGATATCAGAAATGTAAGATTTATAAATTCCCATTTTTGACCTTTGTTTTTTTTCAAATTCATAAGTAATCCAACATAACCAAGTATCCCTAAGATAATAGGTATTAAAATGATCAATGCATCAACTGAAAATTTCGATAGAATTTTATACAAAGCGTATACACTGATTATTAGGTAAAATGTCAAGGGAATTAGCGTCAATATGGTTAAAAATATATTTAGCTTGTCTTTTTTCATTTAGATTCCAATTCTAACATTCTGTCAAATGCCTTACAACGGATGATGATATGCCGACGTTTCCGACGAAGGAGGATATGCGGTCATATCTATTGTTATCCTGCGTATTACATTACAAGTCTCAGTTGGGTTTTTAATTTCGAATCAATTAATTCCGAATATTCATTTTCAAATTTAGTTTTCACAGTCTTGTCCTTTACTTTTAGTTTGGTAGATAAATACCCTAATTTTCGTTTATTCTGTTCTATTAATTCAGACCATTCTAAGATATACACTTCAATATTTTTTTCCGTTTTTCGATCAAAAAGAAAAGGGTGATCTGGGAATGTCTTTCTTCGAGAATTCACCTGTGATTTTGCATATTTTGTCAATTTGGATGAGATGAGAATTAACTTATAATTTACTTTTTCCGATGGTAAGCCTGAGTTTTGCTCTATTGTATATGCATACTTATTGATTTGAGCTATCTCTTTTTCACTTATAGAACACTTAGGAGATTTCAACTCAACAATCATAATTTCTCGTGCATTGCTATCAGTTATTTTTTCGTTGAAGAAGAACAAATCTGTAATATCATTTAGTCCAGATTCGGTTGTTAATTCTATTAGATTATTATCTTCAATTGCAGGTTCATAGCCAAAATATTTTTCTCTTGTTTCCTTTAGTATATTTCCAATCTTTTTGTCAGACCACAAATTTGGAGTTCCATTATAGTTTTCCCCAAATAGCCAAAGTTGATCCTCAACGATTTTATGCAGCTGGCTTCTTTCTTTTATGTAGCCTGAAATTTCACCATAGTTTAGCTCATGTAGAAAATCAAGGAATTCCAATTTTTCGGATACAAGGCTGGCAAAATGAACTACATCTTCTAAGTCAGTTTTGCCCAGTAATGTATGGAACTTTTCTAACGAAGAAGGCGATAGCTTTAACACCTCTTTGAAAATAAATTCAATATCCCCATTTTCTAATGCCTTGTTAAGCAATGGGTATATGAAGTTTCGTATTTTATTATCTCTTTCTAATAATTTGTGTTCGTCCTCAATTAAGTAGGCTATTTTCGTAAATACTAACTCTTGGGTTTTAGAAGCTGCTTCTTCTATACTGAAAGGGTAGTATTTGTCATTTGTTAAATTTTCTACAAATTTTTCAAATTTCTTATTCCTTTCTTTGAAAAAATCATTTATAGTGTCCTTAACTGCAGACTTTAGGTTTTTAATCTCCTCTTCACCTAAAGATTCAACATCCAGTTTTCTAAATAAATCACTACTGAAATATTTGGAGTCCACATATATAAACCATGTTCCTAAATCCTGAGTAAACCAATCTGATGAAAATGTGAATTCATGAGCAACGCTTAATATACCTGCATTTTCTATTTGAAAGAACACCTTAACTTTTTGCAGAGAAAGATTTACTTTGTAAAAATGAAAATACAATTCCTTTTCATCACCTTTATTTGTAACGTAATCAACCTTCTTTGAGAATGGATCACCAATTACGAATTCTTTTCTTTTTATTAGTTCTCCGTTGATTGCGAACTTTATGCCTTTATGGAAAATTTCAAAAGGATATTTCTCGAATAAAGATTGTCTAATATTTTCTTCTAAAAACTGTTTAGAAATAAGATTCTTTGTTAAGATCTTTTCCAATCTATTATGATACGGTTTTTCGATCGTTACTTGATAATAGGACGATGCCTTATTATCAAAGTATTCGTAATCTACTTTAAACACAGTATCCTGCAACACTGCTTGAGTAAGATCAATTGAATCCAGACTGAAAGTAGTTTTACTATGTTTCTTTTCATTTTTATCATAAGCTACGGTTTCAATATGCATAAGTTCTCCAATTTGAAGAGCCCCAAATCTGCCTATGCCTTGTCCTGTTAGTTTTACTGTTGTTCCTATCTCCAGAATTCTATTATCAAATTCACTAAATGGAACTCCTTCCCCATCATCTCTTATAACTATTTTACGTACTGGGGATTTTTCAGAAGCCAAATTAATGTATTCAATATCAATTTCAATATTTTTCGCACCTGCTTGTAATGAATTGTTAATTAATTCTCTGAAAGCTGCAAAAGTGTCAGAATACTGAGTTAATAGCTCCTTTATAACTCTTGAATTTGTTGTTATCTTTCTAGTTACAGATTTCATTTATTTTATTTTTTATGCAGGATAACGTTGTTGTATAAGATTAGTTGCGTGTTTTAAGCACTAAAGTTAGCAAATAAATCACAGATAGAAAGTCCGCGAGGACTTTCGTAAATTGGCTATAACCAGCAATTAATTTTATACGGTGTTGTAGCCAGTTTTTTCTTTTTTATTCTTTCCCCAAGCAACAACTTTTACTCCTTTCGAATATTGGATTTTGTTTGGTTCGTTTTTAATTAGTTTGTCAAATCTCGGATAATTAAATTCCAAATTTTTTAATTCGATTTCATTAATTGACCATTCCAAATGATGAATTTCAAATTCGTTGATTGACTTTTCTGTATCTTGAAAAAGAGCATATCTTTCAGTTAGCCATTTTTCCAATTCCGTTTTCTCTACAATTCCTTTTCCAATAGTAAACTCAATATTCAATTTGTCATTAAATTCCGAGTTATTTGATTCGTATTGGTTTTCAGTCCGTTTGGTTTTTGAAAATCTATATGGAAGTTCAGACATTCCTTTCGCAACTTTACAAGACAAACTTTTTCCGCCTTCAATGCTTAAAAAATACACTCCAGTTTTATTATTTGATTTTACATAAGTTCGTATATTAATTTCATCAAAATTCGAAATCGGTGGAAAAGAAGGAAGATTTTTCGGTCTAATCTTTTCCATCGTAAATGCAACAACAGAAATCCAAGGTTTTCCGTCAAAAAGGTCAATTTCTAATTCTTTTGGTACAAACTTTTTCAGTTCGCTTAATTCCACTTGCCAATGAAGAAATATTGCATTATTCCACTCTTGATAAAATTTCCAATTTTCAGTCGGCATTTTCCAAGGTCTATGGTTTGTGATATTTAATATTTCTCGGATTGTCATTTTTTAATGAATTCAGATTTTAAATCTCTGAAAATTACTATTCTTGGTTTCCCAAAAAATAATGGTCTGTTAAAGTGAGTATGTATGCTTTCGTTGTTGAAATTAAATTCGATTTCTGTTCCTTTTATAAAATATGTTCCAATTCCCCACGAATCTGATATAAAAGTGCCATCCTCTTTTAAAATAAGTTGGTCTTCATTAGAAACTCCAAAAGTTGCAAATTCATCTTCGATATAAGCAACGTATTTTCCTGTAATCAGAAATTTCGGGAAATATGAATTGTAGAATATTGTTCCAAGAAATAATACTATAAGAGTGATATATGTGATTTTTCTATAATTCATTGGTGTTTTCGATGTTCGCTTAAATTGGCTACAACGGTCTTGTATAAGAATAGTGGCGGTTTTAAGACCACAAATTTTTCAGTTTAGACCAAAGTTTATTGTTATTACTGTCCTTTGTTTTGTCAGGATTTCCGCCATTATTTTTATACGTTGTTGTAAGCAGTTTTGCCTTAATCCGCTTGTGAATTGAATCAAAATTCTCAGCTATTTTCAAATATTCTTCACTCCAACCATTCGACATTGCCAATTCTTGATAAGTACTTGTGGGTAAAAACTCAACCATTATTTTCTCAAGAGTTTCAAAGTCTAAAAGTTCAATTCTCTTTTGGTCAGAATCGAGTTCCTTTGTCAGAATTTCTGTATTGTCGAATCCAGTCCAAACAGTATCGGTTTCGCTATTAATTCTGGATTTAATATTTCCGATTATTTTCGAAATTTCTTGAAAATCCGCATAAAAGGGAATTTTAAAAGTGAAGTATTCTACAGTTTTTATATCACACTTTTCACTTATTTTTTTCAGAGCTTTTTCTCCATATTCTTTAGAAGCAAGTCTTTCCGAAATTAATTTCACGTCTTGTTCGAATTCATCAATTAAAGACCAATCATTATCATCAAACAAATTTTCTTCAGACGTTTTTCCTCCACGAGAAAATCCGTCAATATCTCCACCAAACTTGTTATATATTTTTATTTTTTCAATGGTTATCATTGGTTCGTTTTAATTGCTTACAACGCTTGGCTAAACGCCGTGCGGATTTACAAAGCCCAAAAACCAGAAAACCGACCGCAATAGCCAAAACTTTGTTTTGCGAT
>ENA-ORXT01003814-ORXT01003814.1-marine-metagenome-genome-assembly--contig:-NODE-3814-length-16141-cov-3.980515_pt1 | contig 16141 bp, 12 predicted proteins | sample MGYA00237868_ERZ511482 | MGnify/ENA metagenome assembly ERZ511482 | reverse complement strand
TAAAGTAATGATTCAATAGTTCTGAGTCATTGTCATTAATTTTGGATTCTGGAACACCCCACCAAGACTGATATGTTCTTTCGTCACCAGAAATGACATTCACGCGCAAGGAGTGATTGTCTCCAATTTTAGCAGCACTCACAAACCATGAGTCCAAATCAGAACTTGCTCGATCTACATAGCCGTCAGAATTAATCATTGAGTATCTTCCTTCGATACTATACTGACCATTGATCAATCCTGAGCCAGCTTCAACAGATAATCTTTTTGTATCAAATGATCCGTACGTCCCACTAATTTTTCCAAATGGCTCTTCTGAAATTGAGGATGTATTCAACGCAACCGTTCCACCAAATGACGCTGCTCCATTGGTCGAAGAACCGACACCTCTTTGGATTTGCACATTTTGAACAGACGAACCAAAATCAGGCATATTCACCCAGAAGACGCCTTGACTTTCCGAATCATTAAGCGGCACTCCGTTTATCGTAACATTAATTCTCGTAGCATCGGATCCTCTGATGCGCATACCGGTGTATCCGATGCCCGCTCCTGCATCTGAAGTAACGACTATCGAGGGTGTGTGTTCGATTAAGAAAGGAATATCTTGAGCTAGATTTTTAACTGCTATATCTTCTTCATTTAGATCCACATATGAAAACGGCGAATCTTTTGTCAATCTATTTGCTATGATGTTAACTTGATCTATGTTTACTGCGGACTCACTCATTGATATGGTCACACTCTCATTATTACTTAAATCAAAAGAAGAATGATGATCTTCAAACCCCAAATATTGTACTTGTAATGTATGTTGTCCACCAACTACATTTTGAAATAAAAACTCTCCATTTAAATCTGTAATGGCTGCTCTCTCACCATCATCTAATAAGATCACAGCACCTTGTAATGCCTGAGAATTATCATCTATAATTTGACCGGAATAACTGAACTGGGCAGTCGACTGATATGACAAAAATAAAAGAATACAAAAAGCAATATGCTGTATGAACATAGCTGAAAATTAGCCAGACTTATAAGGGGTATATAAGTATGATTTTATAAAAAACCATTAACCTGTGAGGTCATTTTCCTTACCAGAATTACCTGGCCAGGTTCAATGGGTGTAATCTCAGCCCCTAAAAGGAGCACCCCAAACGAGATTGCAAATGTATATAAATATTTGGTATTTAAAGTTATTTTTTATGCGGTGCTTTTATTTAATTAATCTATAACTTTTTGATGTAACAAAACTTCGCAATAGTTTAAAAAATCATGAGCGAAGAAAGTTGCTGGTGAACAGCAGATTACATTTATTTCTGAAACAATAAACTATGGACCATGGACTATGGACCATGGACTAAAAAACTATGATTCAGAATTAAGATTGATTTATTTTATATCCAATGGTGAGGTTAATCTGTCTTCTATTTCTTTGCCTTGTACTGTCAGCATTAAAATTTGTTCCTCTTGTGATTGTCCTAAATTTTTTAGTGTTGAATACATCTATAATGTTGATTGTCAATGTTCCCTTCTTATTGAAAACTGGTTTATTAAATCCAATATCGACAAACCAAATCGCCTTTCTTTCGCCTTGTGCGATCTGTTGAGCAGCTTCATAATTCGCTCTAATTTGTAGATAACTATCCTTGGCTAAGGTGAATCTAGAGGTCTGATTGGTAAACCAACTATTTGTTTCACTGATAAAATCTTCACTAATGTTACTACCATCTGTCATTGCATGGAAATAATTGAAACTAAAATCTAATTTCCACCAGTCATATAACTTATACGCGCTTGTGAATTCTGCTCCATATGCCTTTTCTCCTATCAAGTTTTCGGGAAATGTTTCTGAAAACCCTTTGTCATTTACACTTCTTATTCTTTCTATTTTATCATCTGTATGTCGATAGTAAATGGATGATGCGAAAGATCCTTTGTCAAAATATTTGATGTGGCCTAACTCTATGACGTCACTAAATTCTGGATTAAGCTTAGGGTTGCCACTGAAAAAATTCCGATTATCTGAAAAGGTAACATAAGAACTCAGCTCATTATAAACAGGACGTCTCACTCTCCGACCGTAGCTTAATTGTAAAGCATTATTATTAATTAAATCATAAGAAAAGTGCATGCTAGGAAAGAAATTCGCATAGTTTCGGGGATTCTTTTCATCTGTATCTTCCAAAATTGTTTCAATATCTGTCCACTCTGTTCTAAGTCCAAACTGATAAGAAAATTGATCGGTTTTATTTCCTATGATCCCATAGATCGCATTGATATTTTCTTCATAGACAAATTTATTATCTAATCTTGCAATTGGAATTTCTTGGCCATTGATGACATCATTAACGACATAGTCATTTGTCATATCTCTGAAACTGGTTCGAACACCTGCTTCAAATTTTCCTTCATTGCCAAATGGGTGAATATAATCGAGCTGGCCGATCAATTGTTTTTCAGTTTCGTCGTTGGGTGCAGTCTGAATAAAATTTTCTGCTAGACTTCCATCTGCAAGAGTTGCTCGTTGTGTATAGACTTGATCTGAGTCTTCCCAATGATCAAAATATCTGAGCTCTATATTTAACTCTCTATCTTTTTGATCAAATAGCTTTTTATAACTCAGTACATATTCAGCGATTGGTTCTATCTCATCTTCATCCTGTGTGCGATAGGTTTCACTTTGTTCATCTGGTGATCTTTTGAGGTAGTCATAATAGTAGAGATCTGTCAGTCGCTTACCCTTGCTTCGACTGTACATATACGATGCAGTCAAGATATTTTGATCATTGAAATAATAATCTAATCCTCCTCGCGCGTTATTAAATAATCCAACATGTTCCCCATCATAACTTTGCTCTGATACGAAAGTGGTATCATTGGCGAAGACTTCCTGAAATGTACTCCTGACACTTGGTATCCTCCTATAATTCATACCATAATTAAAGAAGAAGTTTAGTTTATGATGTCGATAATTAAGGTTGGCAGCTAATCCAATATTTGCTGGATGTCCTAAAGTCGTTTCGAAAGAACCATTGAATCCTTTCCCACGATTTTTCTTGAGTATTATATTAATAATGCCTGACATGCCTTCAGCTTCATAGCGCGCTGAAGGATTCGTTATGATTTCTACTTTTTCTATTAAGCTTCCTTGAAGTTGTTGAAGACCATTGGCGCCTTCAAAACTGACAAGTCCAGATGGTTTACCATCGATCAGTAGTCTCACATTAGAGCTTCCTCTTAGCTTGACATTACCTTCCACATCTACTAGTACAGATGGGATATTATTCAAAAGATCCGCTGCTGATCCACCTGCATTTCCTAGATCCTTACCGACATTAAACACACGTTTGTCTAAGGAAAATTCCATGGAGCTTTTTTCTGCGGTGACAATAATTTCATCAAGCGCAGCTGCTGACATGCTCATTTTAATCGTTCCCAAATCATAGCTTTCTTTTTCAGATGAAAACTCAAACACTTCAGTTTTGAAGGTCTCATAACCAATGTAATCAATGAGGGCATAGGCATTACTCCTTTCTACTTTAACTTTAACTTGAACTTCAAATCGACCATTATCTCCTGTGATGCCTCCGCCTAGTAATTGGTCGTTAACCGAATTGTATATTTGAATTGTAGAATAGGATAAGGCTTGATCCGATTCTTGATCTAGCACCAAACCAAAGATGGTTTTTTCTTGCGCTGAAAGATTCAGAGCAAGCATACAATAGATAATGATGAGACGTCTCATAGTCGACTTCGTTCTAACTAAAGGTACGACACCTATTTAGAATAAGGAACACTAGGTATCATTGGTTTTAAAACATTTTGAACAATATTCTACTTAGTTACCCAGACTGCAAAATTGACAAGCTAATACATTATCTCTACAGAGACTATCAATCGCAGTTAGATTTATCCACTGACATTGCTAGATTTTTCACAATCCCGTATCGTCACTACGTCTCGAGACCTCTGTCATCTTTATTAATATCAAATGGCTCAATTTAAGAACAGCTTCTGTATCTTTATTTTATGAAGATTCTTGTGTTTGGTAAATATTTGGACAGTGCAAATCTACCGTATGTCAAAAAGGTCTTGGATTATTTAGATCAGAAGACAGATTATCAGGTCAATGATATTTTTGCAACCGAATTGATGCAACACGGAACTGATATATCAGCTTCCATGATCATTTCGAATACGGATCAACTAAAGGCCTTTGCGCCAGATATTTGTATCTCCATGGGTGGTGATGGGACTATCTTGACCGCAGCAACCTTGATTAAGGACCTAGCCATTCCAATTGTTGGAATTAATCTCGGTAGGCTAGGCTTTTTAGCGAGTACAGAAAAGGCAGTATTGGACAAAGCACTTGATCAACTCATGTCAGGAGAATACAACATAGAGAAGCGAACCATGTTAGCCTTAGATTCAAATATCTCCATGTTTGCCAATGAATGTTTTGCCTTGAATGACTTCACGCTTCATAAAAGAGATACAAGTTCGATGGTGACGATCCATTCCTACATAAATGGTGAATTTTTGAATTCATATTGGGCAGATGGGATTATTGTGTCAACACCCACTGGCTCGACTGGCTATAATTTGAGTTGTGGTGGTCCAATTATTTATCCAGATTCTCAAAATTTTGTCATTACTCCAGTAGCGCCTCATAATCTAAATGTTCGACCATTAATCTTATCAGAAACAAGTACAATTTCGTTTGAAATAGAGGGCAGGTCAGAAAACTTTATGTGTACGCTTGATTCCAGATATGAGACTGTGACCGCAGAGCATAAATTGACAATCAAAAAGTGTGATTTTCAAACACATTTAATTAGACTTGAAGACAGCTCTTTTTTAAAAACCATTCGTAGTAAATTGGCTTGGGGACGAGATTCTAGAAATTAAAGAATGACATTCAAATGACAATAGAGAATAAAATAATAAGTCACTGCAAAAGGACGACAAACAACATTCTCTAAGAGCGAATACTTAATGATTCGACAACTTGCGTCTATTCGAGATATCATTGTAAATCTTTATCTTTGCGCTCGAATATTTCCAAACATGGACTTCTAAATGGTATTAATTGCTAGTTTTAAAGTTATTCATATAGGAATTTTTGATGTAGAGTAAAATCAAAATACTTAGCTAGAAATGAAAGATGGCAAACAGAATTCACTAAAAGAGATTGCACAATTATTCTTCAAATTAGGTGTGATTGCATTCGGTGGGCCAGCATCTCATGTCGCTATGATGGAAGATGAAGTAGTGAGGAAAAGAAAATGGATGACACAAGAACATTTCCTGGACTTAATGGGTGCGACGAATTTGATCCCAGGCCCAAACTCTACAGAGATGACGATGCATTGTGGTCATGAACGAGGTGGCTGGAAAGGTCTCTTTGTCGCTGGCATTTGTTTCATTTTTCCAGCAGTTGTCATCACCTGTGCCTTCGCATGGGCATTTGTGAAGTACGGCCAACTGCCCGAAGTCGAGCCGTTTATTTATGGTATCAAGGCAGCAGTCATCGCCATCATCCTCAGTGCATCATATCGGTTGGGTAAAAAAGCCATCAAAAATAATATGCTCGCTATCTTGGGATTGTTGACGCTTGCCGCCTGTCTATTAGGTGTTAACGAGATAGCCGCATTATTTGCTTGTGGCTTTGTTGGTCTTGCCATTCATTTTGCCAAAAGCAGTATGGCATCTGCTAGTAGTTTTTCACCCTTTATATTGCCCTTGTTCTTTGCCCAAGTTAGTGTCGGACCTGGAAAAATCTTATTGACCTTTTTGAAAGTCGGTGCGATCCTCTATGGCAGTGGCTATGTCCTGTTTGCATTTCTAGATACAGAGTTGGTCGCTAATGGATGGTTGACTCGGCAAGAGCTGTTAGATGCTGTCGCTGTTGGTCAGTTCACACCTGGTCCCGTATTGTCTACAGCCACCTTTATCGGGTACCAAATGAATGGGATCTATGGAGCATTAGCTGCCACTATAGGTATCTTTTTGCCCTCATTCTTTTTTGTTTTATTGTTAAACCCGCTGATTCCTAAGATGCGGAAATCGAAATGGATTAGTGCATTTTTAGACGCAGTCAATGTAGCCGCTGTAGCGTTGATCGTTGCTGTTTGTATTGAGATGGGAAAAGAAACCTTGACAGATTGGCGTACGATCACAATAGCTGTATCAAGCTTGATTGTCGTTTTCGGCTTTAAAAAACTCAACAGTGCATATATCGTTTTAGGTGGAGCGATACTTGGTTATATATTGACATTATTCTAGACAAAACACTCAGAATTCAAGTTTACAAACCTTAACATGATTTGATTGACATCCTCCGATAATGTAACAATTTCGTAACGCTTTGGCAATATTCCAGTAACTAGAGAGAACGTTATTTGTATTACAAAGTAAAAAGTCCCAGAGGTCAGTCAATTCTTTCTGGACAATTGAGTATGTGCTGCCTTTGGGATTATTTTATAAATATATGATTAGTTAACTGTTTGGTAACATTAAGGAAACATATGAACAGCACCTTTGCAGCATAAACTCAATTGTCCAATGAGATATACCCGAATTAGCCTGACAATGTCATTGCTTTTAGCAATTTCCATTTCAGCAAGTACACAAATAACAGTTCCAAAATTTGGTAAAGGCTTGCAAATCCATGCCCAAGATTCTTCCTTTTATATGAAGATTGGTTTTAGATTTCAAACTCTCTTTCAAAATTCTTGGAATTTGGAAGATGATAATCTGTCATCTTTATCAGATCACGAATCAGCTTTTTTTATTAGACGATCTCGATTAAAATTCGATGGATGGGCTGTTTCTCCAAAATTGAAATATAAAGCTGAGCTTTCTTTATCTAATAGAGATAATGGAGGAGGGAATAGTTCTAGATTTAGTAATGCTGCCAATATTATTTTGGATGCGGCAGTAGAATGGAATTTTTACAATAATATGTCAATTTGGGTAGGACAAGGGAAACTGCCAGGAAATAGAGAGCGTATAATTTCTTCTGGAAACTTACAATTTGTAGATAGATCTAGATTGAATTCTCGATATACTCTAGATCGTGATGTCGGTATTATGCTTAAGAATCACACAAACCTTGGAGGCGATTTTATACTCAAACAAATCATTGCGATTAGTTCTGGAGAAGGTAAGAATATTACAAGTGGGAATATCGGCGGCTATGCATATACATTTAAGTTGGAAGCTTATCCTTTCGGAAATTTTGCATCCAAAGGAGATTATGTTGGTTCGGATACAAAGTTTGAGCCAACTCCAAAATTAGCTTTTGCAGTTGCTTATGATACCAATCAAAATGCAGGAAGGGAAAGGGGACAAAAAGGTAGTTTTTTTACCGATGGGAATGAGAACCCATTTGGGAAGGATATAAATTCATTCTTTATCGATTTAATGTTTAAGTATAATGGTCTTTCCATCATGGCAGAATATGCACATAGGCAAACTGGTGATGGAGATCCATTTATCATAAATAATGCTGGCGAAACGATAGGAGAGTATTATACGGGATCAGGGACGAATTTTGCAATCGGTAAAATGCTAAGTAAAACCTTTGAAGTTTCAGGGAGATGGACGAATATAAAACCTGATGAAGGTGTGGCAAGTCCAGAAAATCAATATACCTTAGGATTGTCAAAGTATATTGTTGGACACAAATTGAAAGTGCAGACCGATGTGACATATAGAGAGATAGAAACAAGTGAAGACGATCTTATTTATAGAATTCAAATGGATATACACTTCTAACGAAAATAAACTTACTTAATAAATCAAATCTTAACAAAATGGAATTCGGTCTCTGGGAAATTCTTCAAATTATAGGCTCTCTTTGTTTTTTCATCTATGGGATGAAATTGATGAGCGATGGTATCCAGCGTGCTGCTGGTTCGCAACTGAGAAATATTTTAAGGTCGATGACGAAGAACAGATTCCTTGGAGTGTTTACAGGGTTTCTCATAACCGCTCTTGTGCAGTCCTCTTCTGCAACGACAGTGATGACAGTTTCCTTTGTGAATGCAGGACTTCTATCTTTAGTAGAATCGGCAGGTGTCATGATGGGAGCAAATATCGGTACGACAGTTACAGGTTGGATAATTGCTCTATTAGGGTTTAAAGTCAAATTAAGTGCTTATTCCATTCCTTTATTAGCAATTGCTGTTCCCTTGTATTTCTCAAGTAAAGGAAAAAGAAAATATTGGGGAGAATTTCTTATTGGCTTTGCAATCTTATTCTTGGGACTATCTTATTTAAAGAATTCTGTGCCAGACATAGCAGGTAGCAACGCACTTGAATGGATCAAGAGCTTCTCAAATGCTGGAATCTTGTCAAGAATATTTTTCGTCTTTGTTGGGGCTCTTGTAACTGTGATTGTACAATCATCAAGTGCTGCAATGGCAATTACATTGACTCTTGTATACGCAGGATGGTTGCCTCTAGATGTAGCAGCTGCGATGGTACTTGGGGAAAATATTGGAACAACAATTACTGCTGAACTTGCATCTGTTGTTGGAAATACAAATGCAAAAAGATCTGCGAGAATACATTCTATGTTTAATATAATTGGTGTAACCTGGATGGTGTTTTTATTACCATGGGCTATGGACTTAATTACTACGATCGTAGAAAATTTCACACATATCTTTGAAAGTAACGCTAAGATTAAAACAAAAGATCTTGCTGAGGCTGATATCATGAATACCTACAAACTAGCGGCCTTTCATACCTTATTTAATATAACAAATGTACTGTTACTGCTGCCTTTCGTGCCATGGTTAGTGAAAGGTGCCATTTGGTCTGTCAAAGGGAACGCCGAAGATGAAGATGATTTTTCATTGAAGTTTATTGGGACTGCAAGTAAGACTCCTGAACTAGCAATTCTAGAATTACAAAAAGAAGCTGGTCACTTTGGAGAAGTCACCTCTCGGATGTCAGTATATACAAGAAATTTAATCAACACGGTAGAACCTAAGATCCAGAAAAAAATGCTTAAAAAGATTAAAAAGTATGAGAAAATTACTGATAGAATGGAAGAGGAAATGACTGAATACGTAACTAAAATTGGCAACAGAGAAGTTACCCTAAACACCAGTCAAAGCCTACGATCAGTTATTAATATATGCAATGATTTAGAAAGAATTGGAGATGTATATTTCCAAATTTCTAAAACAATAGAATTAAAAAATGAAGAAAAATCATATTTCACTCCAAAGCAAAGAGAAAACCTTAATACAATGAGTGACTTAGTTGATAATGCCTTTAATGTCATGGTAGAAAATTTGAATAATCCTAATTATGCTAATGTCACCAAAGACGAGGCTAAACAAATGGAAAAACAAATTAATGCATTTAGAAATGAACTTAGAGATGAGCATCTAAACAATCTTGGTAAAGAAGATTACAATGTAAAATCTGCTATGATTTATAATAATATCTTCCATGCAATGGAAAGAGTTGGAGATCACATTATAAATGTAACCGAAGCTGTCATAGGTGAAATCTAAATTAGCTTAGACAAGCAAATTAAAAAAGATATTACAAACCTTTTGAAAAGGCTGTTCTGAGAAGTGCAGCCTTTTTTTAAAAAAACTTGAACTATATTAAATTCATACCTCTGTTCTTCAGGTTCATCAAGTGTAGATACCAGGGAGAGCACCTTCCGTATTAATCCGTTCTGAATAATAACTAAAGCTAATTCATCCTTTTTACATTTGTCATAAATATTGATAGTTTGAAAAGGATAAATGTTAGAAGTGGTCACTCTGGTGTTTGGCTTAGATCAGCAAGATCATGTTGAGAATGTTTTGGGTAATACTGCCATGTCGCCAGACACATCTTTTTAAGGTCAATAAGCCATTACGGGAAGTTGATTAACAGTCACGAGAATACGGCTGAGATAGTATTTATTCATTAATTTAGATCTAAGTATTTGCTAGGGTATTAGAATTTATTTATTCAGAATTTACTTAAAACCACATTGTCTAAAAGCTATTTCGTATATTTGTATTAAGATTTAGAACAACGTAGAATCCATTTTATTTAGCGTTATTTTACTACCTACAATACTTAATTTTTGCGATTCGTAGCCTAGAGCCAATTCTCGAAATATTAATGACTATCTTGTAGATTCAAGAGCAACTTAAACCCTAAAATAATAAGCAATATTTTTTTTTCTAATCATCAGAAATTATAAAGACAGAACTTTGTCTTTTTGATTTTTGAATAAACAATTTCCTGTTAATTAAAATTTTTATAATGAACAATGTTTTTTGTGAGCATGACTTAAGTTTACATTTAACTAAATTTATGAGTAGCAAAATGATTTATTTGATCGTTCGTTATAAAGTATAAACACGAATGACTTATGAAAAGATTATTTATTCTAATCATTATGCTAACAACAGCGTTATGTTCTTGTGACAAAAATAATAGCATTGAGCAACCCGTTGAGTTAAGATTTAGTAACACAACAGGCATGTTAATTGATTCTATATTTTTTAACATTAATGAAGAAAATCAGCGATATAAATTTACTAATATAGGAATTGATGAGACAACTGATTATGTAGATTTTGATTATTCATATTCACCACCATTAGCAACTATATATATTGACTCCTTAATTGTGAATCATCCAAGAACTGATTTAGTTTGTTGTTTAATTGAGGGAAAATATACCGTTGAATTTAATTTAGTATTGGATAGTAACAATGAACAAAAAACAGCGACATGTGCAACAAAGGATGATTAAAAATCACACGATTTGACTTTTCGGATCTCTAAGTCTGAAATACAGAGATTAATCTTATAAATAACGTGTAAAGTTGTTTATTCAACGAGTATCATGATTGAACCAAATTTTTGTAAGTTTTATACTCAAAATTCACTATTTTCATCGACGAATTATTCAAGACAACCATTGACACTTCAGACTCATGAGACAAATATCAATCTTCCTCTTAATTACCTTATTCATATCCTGCCAAACTAAACAAGTGGCTGTAACAGATTCAAAAGAAGCCCAACAGATCAAAGTTCTCATCATTGATGGAGAAAATAATCATGGTGTTTGGCCAAAGACAACTGCCATGATGAAAGATTTTCTAGAACAGACTGAATTGTTTACTGTGGATGTCAATCGAACTGCTTATACTTGGTCTGGTCCGCATTATGATAAAAGTATTGATGTCGAACCGATTACGAACTTGTTAGAGATGTATCCAATGGATGGTCTACCTCCCACAACATCTGTCGAAGAGCCAAGGGTTGATCCAAATTTTAGCCCAGACTTCGATGCTTACGATCTTGTGATTTCTAATATGGGATGGAAGGCTTCAGATTGGGCGCCTAGGGTTAAGCAGGCTTTCGAAAATTATATCACGAATGGTGGCGGACTTGTCGTCATACATGCTGCAAATAATTCTTGGGGCAATTGGCCTGCCTATAATAAGATGATTGGTCTAGGTGGCTGGGGTGGTCGGTCAGTTGAGTCAGGACCGTATGTTTATTACGATACGGATGGTGAATTAATCTATGATAAAGGCGAAGGTGCTTGTGGTTCTCATGGTCCACAACAAGAATTTATATTAACCACACGTGCTGCTGAACACCCAATTATGAAAGGATTACCAAAAGAATGGATGCATGCCAAAGACGAATTATATGATCGACTTCGTGGACCTGCAGAAGGGATGACTGTCTTAGCTACAGCTTATTCTGATGTAAATAAAAACGGACCACCCTGGAATAAAGAGGTCTCAGGATCAGGTAGACATGAACCAATGTTAATGGCAATAAACTATGGCAAAGGCAGATCTTTTCATACCGCTCTTGGACATATGGATTATTCTATGGAATGTGTAGGGTTTATGACTACTTTTTTACGTGGAGCGGAGTGGGCAGCCACTGGAAATGTCACGCAAAAAGTACCATTTGATTTTCCGAGTGCTGATGCTGTGAGTGTGAGGCGTTGGAATAAATAGTATTCTTAGAATTGAAATGAACATCAAACGAATAGGTAGGTATTTCATAATTTTTTTCATTCCTATTTTTATCCTTGGATCATTTATATCTGTGATTCAAGCACGCAATGGCAGTGGAAAAATATTATCTCCTGATAAAACAAAGAACATACAATTTTTTCGACACGAAAATCAGACACATATCTTTTGTAATTTTCATAAACTATTTCGTATCGGGGGTTCAAATGTGGCATTCTTAAATGTTGATACGAGTGACATAAAGGTACGTTGGATTGATAATCATAGTCTTGAGATAAGGCATCCGAAAAATGCTGAAATTTCTCCTCCAATCAGTGATCCGTATTTTTTTGGTGATACTTTCACAGTTACTTACATACCTGAATAATTATTTGGATACATCCATACACTTCCTCATCTTAGGAAAATATAAGTACGCACTATGAAATATTTACTGTCTCTTTTTATTCTAACTTTAGCATTTTTCACAAACGCCCAAACCAAAGCATTGGTTGGCGGTACACTCATCGATGGTTTTGGTGGCAAACCCATTCACAATAGTGTTATCATTATAGAAGGAGAAACAATCGTCAAAGTCGGACATCAGGGGAATACTGAAATACCTCCAGATGCCGAAATTATTTCTACTGAGGGACAGAGCGTATTGCCAGGATTATGGGATATGCACGTCCATCTTATGATCAATGGTCATAGTGATTATGCACATTGGGACACGGCGTATATCAAACGATTTGCTGATGTCGTCATGCCAGCTTCTGCGCACCAATTGTTACGTGCTGGTGTAACCAGTGCCCGTGATCTTGGTGCACCACTTGAAGCGAGTTTAGATGTACGAGATAGAATCAATCGCGGCGACATACCAGGGCCGACCATGTATATGTCTGGACCATTCATCCAGCATAAACCTTATCCTGGTACGGAAGCATTTAGATGGGGCGTTACTGGTGCAAGCGATGCGAGAGCAAAAGTGCGCAAGCTAGCGAATGCAGGAGTTGACTGCATCAAGCTTATAGATCAAGATCAGATGACAATGGAAGAAGTCAAGGCTGTCGTCGATGAAGCACACAAACATAATTTAACGGTTGTGGGTCACTCTCATCGACCAGAAGAAATCAGAAGAGGTCTACTCGCAGGTGTAGATAATTTTGAACATACAGGATTGTCTTCTGCTCCTGCGTATCCAGAAGATGTGATGACCATGATCCGCGAACGAACAGCTCAAATGAATATAGGACCATTATATTGGACTCCAACTGTTGAAGGGTTATATAATTATGAATATATGCGAGACAATCCCGAAGCCCTTGATGTGGACTGCTGGAAGCTTGATTTACCAGAAGATATTATTGCTGATATAGAACAATCGATTCGCTATCCTGGAAGATTGCCTTATTTTCAATTGACGCCAAGTCGACGACCAACTTTAGAACATAAAGTCAAGCAATTGATAGAAGCAGGAGTCGTCTTATTAATCGGAACTGACAGTGGCATTCCAATGAAATTCCACTGCCAATCCACTTGGAATGAACTCGATGTTTGGGTTAATGAATTTGGAATCGATGCTATGTATGCGATCAAGTCTGCGACATATTGGCCTGCAAAAATGATGGGTGTCGAAAGTGATTATGGAACCATTAGCGAAGGCAAAAAAGCAGATATTATTGCCGTCGATGGAGATGTGTTGCGTTGGATCAGTCTGCTCTCAGATGTGGACTTTGTGATGAAACACGGGAAAATTATTAAAAAATAATTTTAATGTTGAATTTTTAGTGTTGAATGATGATCAAATATGAATTGATACAAAAAAAGTGAAGTACTTACAGAAAAAGTAAATCCTATTCTTCAGGTCAATTGAAAATGTATTCTCACTCAATTTCATTTTAACAAACATTCAAAATTCGTCATTAACAAGAGCTACAACTCAATAATTTTGAAGTTATAAACGCGAAATATAAAACCTAAAAATAAAAGCATATTTACGTTCTTTTACAAATAAATTTAATGATTATTCCCTCTAAAATTCTGACAGCTTTTGATCCTTAACACAAAAGAAGAGCTTAATATTTTTTTAAAAATAATTATCATCAAGCCGTTCAAAAAGCTGTTAGAATAGTAAATAACCTTCCGATGGTAGAGGATGTCGTTCAAGAATGTTTAGTAAAAATTTGGGAGCAAAGAAAAGATCTCGGTCTTCGGCATATGGAAGGATATTTCTACACTATGGTCAGAAACAAAAGCATAGATGAATTAAGAAAGAAGACACTAAGTATTGTTCCGATTGAAGATCATGATATACAAAGTCCAGCCCTAAAAAAATATGGAGTTTGAAGAATTACAAGGCAAGATCCATAATCTGATTAACAACTTACCAGAAAGATGTTGACAAGTTTATGTCTTGAGTAGATTCGAACAAATGAATCATCAAGAAATCTCAGATGAGTTAGTCATTTCAAAAAAGACAATTGAAAATCATATTTCTAAAGCTTTAAAAATTATTCGAAGCGGGCTGGAAAAAGGTAAATTAATAAATGCAAACTAATCACTGTTGAGTTTATGATGTTTAATTAGTGAAAGGGGTAACATTTGTGGAATTTTCTACACTTATAGAAAAAAATACACAAATGGCACAAGCAAGAATTCAAAAAGTAAATGAAACTGCAACTGGTCGCAATGTCACATTTAGAGACAATCAGACTCAGCAAATTCTAACAAGAACACAAGTTGTTCAATTAATTGAAAGTGGTAATCTTCAAGGATATCATATAAGAAGAATCAATGGAATAAAAACTCCATGTTCAAATCCAGATAATACTTCAAATAATAATTTGGGATAAATTCATTAAAGAGTAATTTAATGATAGTGTTGACTGTTTAGTTTTGAGTGTCAATGTAATACTCCAACAGATTCTATAGTATCACTTACATTGTTAATGACGCAACTCCCCAATAATTATAGCTCGCTGGTTTCCAGCCAGGGATATACATTTTATTGATTGTTTGGAAATGTAAAGCGTTGTCTGATATGAGGATTTCGATGTTGCGATTAAGATTACAGCCACCGCCTAATTTTTTCCAAGTTTTTTTGATTATATCGTATTGAAAAACGCCATGGGCATCCGTTCCAATAATGAGATAGTTTGTATCTGATAACCATGCAGACCGTACGCTAAACCCATCCATAATCTCAGCCCCTGGATGCAATTGAGAAAAGCTAAAATCCTTAGTATTAAATTGTATAAGCCCTTTACTCCCAGTACCTAGATAAAGGAATGGTTTTATATCACCCGTAATACTCCAAATAGTAGTAGAGTCAAGAAATAATTTTTGTCTTTCTATTTTTGTTCCAGAAAATTTAAGGTACGCCAAACCATTGAATTGACTCCCTACCCATAGCCCATCTTTTTCATCGCCTTGCAAAGCCATGATTCTTTCACTGAATAGTCCATCCTTTTTTTGAAGAGAACTCCAAGTGTTATTTACTTTATCAAACCTGGTCAATCCTTTACCAGAAATGCCTAATGACATAAAATTTTCATCTGTATAAATAGCCCGAACTACATCAACATTTACATCTTCTGGCAAAGTAGTATTGCTAGCTAAATGGAACTTTTGAAGATACTGGTCATAGTAGGCAACTCCTCCACCATCGGTTCCAAACCATATCGTACCCTTATCGTCTTCGAATATATCCAAAACATCGTGATAACAAAATGAATAAGGGTTTGACTTTCTAGGACGATAATATTCTGTTAATTTGGTATTCATATTGTACATATATAAACCATGTCCGTAAGTACCAATCCAAAGTTGATTATTTTGATCCAATAAGATTGAATAAACAATCACTTGATCATTTAATTCAATTGGTAATTTTCTAACTTCTTTGTCATGGCACGATTTTACAAATATTTCATTTCCAAACACAGAAAAATAAATTTGATCACCATCAACAAAAACATCAGAAATGGCTGAACCTTCATAAATCTCATTGGAGGAAAAGTCATCACTGATATGCTGCAAACCGTTATTATGTGCAATCAAAATTCCATCTTTAGGATGGGCTTGAAGATTATAAATAGATTTGTGCCCGACATAAATGGAATCGACTT
>ENA-ORXT01003813-ORXT01003813.1-marine-metagenome-genome-assembly--contig:-NODE-3813-length-16142-cov-3.388982_pt1 | contig 16142 bp, 19 predicted proteins | sample MGYA00237868_ERZ511482 | MGnify/ENA metagenome assembly ERZ511482 | reverse complement strand
TCACTGGATTCAAAAGCAACAGTCTCATAATCAGTAGAGCGATCGCTAAAATCTGTTTCAGGGGCAGCCAAAACATATACCTGGTTGGTCTTATCAGAAATTCGCCTGTAGCGATGAGCTTCTTGACGATAAAAACGCTCTCGTTGGAAACTGGCAATGACCAATGGCGTATCGGAATCATTTAATACAAGGTCTTCCATAGCGTGTGATAACGCTGTCAAAGAAGATTTGAAGTACATTTGTGGTCGCCAATCTGTGCAATTTTCTAGTAGTTGTTGCACTACAGAATTAGAAATGCTCATCTATAAAAGTTATTTTTGTGATCCATTCCGACATGGGTTAAAGTACCCGTTCTCACCAAAAAAGGTAAAGTTTGGGTTATTGTTGTAGCCCTAAATGACTGAGTCACTTAAAGCGTGCGATTAAGCGATGCTTTTTCATCTGGCAAATCGTTAAGATTTTAAAATGCTCTCTACATAAACATCCTACAAAAAACTTGCACTCTTAACTGCTACATATTGCAACAATTGCTGCAATTTTAGAAAAGCTAGAATACACTCTAGACTAAATTGTTCTAGGTAAATGATATTTTCAGCAATATGAGCGATCGCCTTTCTTTGCCCACCCTGACAGGAATCACCACAGCCCTCTTGTTCGCCTTTTCCTCCCCTGCCAAAGCTTTAAAAGTTGATATTTTGCCCCAAGCTCCCGAACAAGGAGATACTATTTCGGTGATAGTTGAGACTGAAGATTCTAGTGTTCCCCCTACCGTTACCCTAAACGAGATAAATTATCCTGTTTTTCCCAGTAATGGAAAATATCGGGCATTTATTCCCACTTCTCCTTTGAATGTCGCGGGCAAAATGACTATTGTAGTCGAAGGAGATAATCGCACTAGCAATATCGGAGTATGGCTAAAAAACAAGTCATTTCCCGTCCAGCGTATTTGGTTAAGTGGCAATGCTTCTCGTCCAGCAACTCAGTTAGAATTAGATCGGGTGAGAGAATTTAAGGAATTAGTAACTACCGAAAAGTTTTGGCAAGGTACTTTTGTTCGTCCTAGTGCTGCGCGAGTTTCTGCGGGGTTTGGCGTCCGCCGTTATTACAACAATGTTTTTGCCAACGACTATTATCACAAAGGAGTGGACTACGCTGGAGGATATGGCTCGCCAGTAGTTGCTCCAGCGGCAGGAAAGGTTCGTTTAGTCGGCAGAGAAAGCGAAGGTTTTCACGTTCATGGCAATATTGTGGGTATTGACCACGGACAAGGAGTAGTTAGCGTATTTATGCACTTGCAGGATATCAATGTGACAGAAGGCACAATGGTCGAAGCTGGTCAAAATATTGGCACGATAGGTTCAACAGGAGCTTCGACAGGACCTCATTTACATTGGGGTCTGTATGTCAATCAAGTAGCAGTAGATCCAGTCCCTTGGAGATTTGGCAAAATTGACTAGGTATTGACTCAAAAATTGGCTCAAAACTCAATTTTTGACCATTTTTGATCGATGTCTTTTCGATTCTAGATATTAGCGATTAAGATGGTTCGGAAAGTCTGTTTAAAAAAGAATTTTTTATTACCTGAGATCTATGGGAATTAATGCAATCGTCGATCAAGCTTTACAAGATGGTTATCTTACTCCCAGTATGGAGTCTGAAGTAGGCAGAATTTGTGATACTGCTGCCGAACTTTCAGTCGAGGAGTATATGGCTCTAGACAAACTTATGGGCGCACTGTTGACAGGAGAAGTGGTGGCTGTTCCTCGCAAGCAGTTTATCAACGTTATGGAGGAGCTGGTTTTGAGTGAAGCTATTACTCGTGTTGCTGAGATCGAACAGACTAGCGACAACTCTTTGGATGTAGGAGATATTGCGGCATATGCTCTCAACCGTTTGCCGCCGTTATATGCCACCACAGAGGAAGGAGCGAACTATCAGCGTCAACGAGCAAGAGAAGAGTTACAGAGCTTGATTCAAGAACAGGTAGGAGAGGCGATCTCTCGTTATTTAGATCGACCTGAATTCTTCCCTGAAAGACAAGCCATTACAGGCAAGAGTGATTCTAATATGGCAGGACAATTAAGCAGTTTGCTGAAAGATTATGCTCCTAACTATGAGCAATAGCGAAAGAAGGGACAGATAACCATACAGCTATTAAGGAACTTTTGTTGTATCTTACAAGTCTAAAGAGATATACTTCAAGCTCCTAATAAGTTAGGTTAATTAAGTTTATGAGTCTATCTATTCCTATCTCTTGGTCAAGAGCCGAGGCGAGCGAAACTAAAAGCATAGTGTCTCCTGAAGAACTTTCTAATTACGATCTTATTGTTTGTTGTCAAGCAGATAGTCAGCCTGACAAAGTTGCATTTGCTGAACTATTAAAAAGATATCAGTCCCATCTAAATCGTCTTTTCTATCATTTAGCTCCAGACTGGCAAGAGCGAGCAGATTTAGCTCAGGAAGTGTGGATTAGGGTATATCGCAATATCAATCGTCTTCAAGATCCTGCTAAGTTTCGTGGTTGGCTCAGTCGTATCGCTACCAATCTTTTTTACGACGAGTTACGCAAACGCAAGCGTGTTAAGCAGCCTTTATCTTTAGATGCCCCTCGTTACGTAGAAGATGGGGAAATGAGTTGGGAATTGCCTGATAATGCTCCTAGTCCCAATGACGATCTAGCTACTAGGGAATTTTACGAACATTTACAGACAGCGATCGCTCAATTACCCGAAACCTTTCGTACCACTATAGTATTGCGAGAAATTGAAGGCTTACCTTATGAAGACATTGCTGAAATGACAGGAGTTTCTTTGGGTACTGTTAAATCTAGAATTGCTAGAGCGAGATTGAAGCTGCAATCAGTGTTGCAAAACTATCTTGATGACGAGTAAATTTGTAGAAGAGTTTTTATTTTTTAATAATTTATTTTTTAAATCAATGGTGATGGCAAAATGACATCTAAGTTTGAGGGTTTTGAGGGAGATCCAGCTGCTCAAGACCAAGGTTGGGAAACCGAAAATTTAACACCAGATTCGTTTGAGCTATTGAGTGCCTACATTGACGGAGAATTATCCCCTTCAGATAAAGCTGAGGTACAAAAATGGCTGGATGCAGATCCCCAATTTAAGCAACTTTACACTCAGCTATTAACTTTACAAGGTAAAATACAGCATTTTGTCACACCAGTAGGCGAAAAATCTACAGAAGAAATTACTGCGGGGGTTTTTCAATCAATAGATTTCCATCGTCGTCGGCAACGTAAATTAGCCTGGGGTGGAGGCGCGATCGCCGCTTCTATTATAGCTAGTGTGTCGGGTCTGATTCCTGGTTTTTCGCCTTTGTCTCCTAAGCTAGCTGAGATTAATCCTCATAAGATTTCTAATTCAGTTACGTTGGCAGTAGCCGTGGATCAGCCAGCGATCAATATACCCAAGTCAGTGAAAGCTTATTCTCAACAAGATTTGAAGATTGACCAAAATTAATTGATTCTCATTGCTTATTTTTTTCCTGATTCGAGTATTCCTTATTCCTTGTAGCTAAAGCGATCGCTTTAGGCAAGATATGATGCTCTTGTATCTGTACTCGCTGATGAAGCGTTTCTAAATTATCATCAGGCAAAATTGGCACTGCCGCCTGCATGATAACTGCTCCGCTATCTACTTCTAAACTTACTAAATGAACCGTACAGCCTGTAATCTTAACTTTGGCTGTTAATGCTTGCTCGATCGCTTTAATACCTTTAAAGCTGGGTAATAAGCTGGGGTGAATATTAATCACGCGATTAGGATAGCCATCTAACAATACTTGGGTAATAATTCGCATCCACCCTGCCATAATTACCCAATCTACACCATAAGACTTCAAGACATTAATAATTTGTTGGTCTAATGCTTCTCTCTGTTTATATTGGCGATGATCGACTAATATCGCCGGTATATTGTGTTTCTTCGCTCTTTCTTTGACTGTAGCTTGAGGATTGTTATAAATCAAAACTTTAATTTCTGCATTAAGCCGACCATTGGCGATCGCTTGGGCAATCGCTTCAAAATTAGTCCCGCTGCCAGAAGCCATTACTCCTAATTGGAGAGGGGGAGAGTTAACTGTTTCTGAAGCAGAAAATGATGACTTCTGAGGAGATATTAATACGTCACTCGAATCGGAACGATTGGAAATAACTGATTCAGCCATTGATCTTAATTTTTGGAGATAGTCATAAAAATAAGGTGCATATTTACCATTTTGTCAGTATGCACCTTTAATTGTATTAATTTTAAAGCATTGTTTATTGCAAATTATTGCAAACCTAGCCAAGCTAGCAAACCTTTTCCTGTTACATATTCAATAATTAAAATTGCTGCAAAACCAATCATGGCTGCGCGGGAATTCAAACGTTCGGAGTATGAATTAAAACCAAATTTAGGATCTTCTAAATCTGGAGTCACGCTGGGTTTCATATCACCTTTCGACATACTTTTCTCCTCTGTTGTCTAGCTATATTAACAAAACTTTACCTATGTATTGTAACTGTTAACTGAACGCTATTGATTTTTGGCGGGTAATAAAGTGATAGTGGGCAAAAGTTAACCATAAGTTGATTTTTGCTGATTACCTTACAACCCTAACTCTAAAACTATTCCCCACTTGCTGGCTGTTGATGATGTACTTCAATTACTGTATGTACATTACCTCTAGGAGTGAAATCACCTTTAACGGTTGCTTCTAGAGGATCGCAAGCAGCTACAAAGTCATCTAAAATTTGATTGACAACCTCTTCATGGGGAATATAGCGATCGCGATAGCTATTAATATAGAGCTTGAGAGTTTTTAACTCCACTACTTGGCGATCGGGAGAATAAGTAATATAAATAGTAGCGAAATCAGGGTAGCCAGAAAAAGGACACTTACAGGTAAATTCAGGTAAGGTAATGCTTACATCAAATTTTCGACCTATACGAGGGTTGGGGAAAGTCACTAATTCTCCTTGGGCGATCGCTCTTTCCCCATATTTTGCTTCATCTGTGGTGGTTGATTCAGGAGAAGTGGTCATAAATGCTACTTGATATACTGGTCAATTTGCTTAATTATTGATGGTTAAAATATTGTATCAGCTACACATTCTTTAGCATTTATTGAAAGAAAATAGATAAAGAAACAACTCGAATAATTTTTAGGGTTAATTAAATAAAATAATTAATTATTAACGGGATTAGTAACGGCAGTTGCCTTGGTTACAGAGCCATTATTAACTCCCATAGTAAAGTTGAGAGGAGTGTCAGGATAAGCTTTTACTACTTGTCGGTAGACAGCGTGATTAGTGGGTAGATTTATTCTCTCTCCATCTTGATTATATTTGACCCTATATTCAACCTGTCTTAGTGCTTCAGGCTTACCAATTTTTTCATAAGGTTTTTTCTTTCCCCCTTCAATCTCATCTACTGTTGGTCTAGAAGGCTCTTTTGGCCACCATATCCCCTGATCGTCTTGGCGTACTGCATCTTCAGGCTCTTGTCCGTTGGTGTTGACTAATGAAACCGACTCAAATTCTTCATATCGGGGTCTTTTATCGTTGTTTACATCTCCTTCGTAGTAAGGTACTCGCCAAGTAATGCTAGCCTTAGCAGTCGCTTCATACTGCGATGATTGCTGCGATCCGCAGCCGCTAAAAAATGCAGCCATAGTCATGGTGGTTGAAACTAGGAAAACTTGACTAAATTGAGGACGAGAAAAAATTCTTGGATAGTATGTCATGAATGTTTCAGCTTAGATTTATGTTTTAAGTATTATCCCCTGTTAGCTATGCAAAATTAAATTTGAAAAAACTATAAAATATGTGAATATACTTAAAGAGATTATAGGAAATAAGTACTATCAGGGTTGCACATCAATATAAAGAAATTAGTTAAGAGATGGTAAGAAATATATTATTAGGGTTATTGGTAGGAGCAATAGTACCTATTACCTTTACTGAGGCGACGGCAACTCGCAGCACAGAAGCAACTATGACGCCAAGGGTTACAAAGAATTTTGATTTAGCTCAGTTTTGCACGCCTGCACAACAAGTAACTTACTGTCTTGCTCCTCAAGCAAACAATAGCAAAAATTTAGAAGCTTATTCCCAGCTTTGGTTAAAAGACATTGCCAGAATCCTCTTTTCTGGCTCTATGTTCAAGAGATGTAAAACAAGATTTGGACAAAAGCAATCTTTGAATGCCGACGGTTCGACCGCATCGATCCAGAAGTTCGCAAGCCCAGGGTGTATTTTCACTTGGCAACATTTGAATCAGGTAGTCGATCGACAAGATGAGAACACTGACTTTGTATCTACGAATCTAACTTCTAGTTTTGATGATTCTCAAGACTTGGCTGATTCGACCCCAGTATCCCAAACCCCCGTAAAATTTCCTAAATTATCTCGCACCAGTCTAATTGTTTCTTTTCCCACTGAAAATAGTACCTTTGTAACAAAAAGCGTCAAACTAGCTAATCCTGCACCAGAAACAAAGAGAATTGCGAGTCCTTTTGGTTGGCGCAGACGACCTTATAGCTATCAGCTTCAGTTTCACCAAGGAGTTGATTATGGTGCGCCGTTAGGATCGCCTGTAGTGGCAGTGGGGGATGGCATTGTTACCAGGGTTACATCTGGCTGTTATGACTTTGGTAACCTATTTTGCGGGGGACAATTAGGCAACTGGATTGAAATAGACCATGGTAACGGTGCGCTTGGCACTTATGGTCATTTAAAGAATGGTTCGATCTCGATCAAAGAGGGAATGAAAGTTTGGAAAAATCAACAAATTGCCCAGGTGGGTAGTTCTGGTTGGTCTACAGGGGCGCATTTAGATTTTCGTTTTAAGATTAATGGTGAGTACGAAGATCCTGCCAAGTATGTTACGGCGATCGATTCAACTGATACTGATATAGAGTAAAAAGTCGCCAACGTCATCAAGAGTATTATTTTTTGCAAATGATTCGATAATTGGTCTTATGTCAACTTTTGCCTCACTAGAGGAAGCCTTAAAACACTTTTTTGGTCATGATTCTTTTCGTCCTGGACAGAAGAAGATTATTGAAGCAGCTTTACAAGGCAAAGATCTGTTGACCATTATGCCGACAGGGGGCGGAAAGTCTCTTTGTTTTCAGCTACCAGCATTACTACGAAACGGCATTACTATTATCGTCTCACCGTTAATTGCTTTGATGCAGGATCAGGTTGATGCTCTACAGGACAATGGGATTAATGCAGTTTATCTCAACAGCAGTTTGGAGTACGAAGAGATTCGATCGCGTCAGATTGCTATATTAGAAAACAAGGTCAAGCTACTATATGTTGCTCCTGAACGTCTATTAAATGAGAGATTTGGACAGTTTTTGGAGTTGGTAGACTCAAAAGTTGGTATTGCAGCGATCGCTATTGATGAAGCTCATTGTGTCTCGGAGTGGGGGCATGATTTTCGTCCTGAATACAGCAAATTAAAGTCAATCAGGCAAAAATATCCTAAAATTCCGCTCCAAGCCCTTACCGCTACAGCAACCAAGAGGGTTCAAAAAGACATAATTAGGCAGTTAAATTTGCGATCGCCTGATGTTCATGTAGCTAGTTTTGATCGCCCCAATCTTTACTATGAGATACAGCCAAAAGACCGCAATGTTTATCCTAAACTACTACGAGAGATTCGCCGAGAATCGGGGGCTGGTATTGTCTACTGTCGCAGCCGTAGTCGCGTTGATGATGTCGCCACCAGATTAAAGTGCGACGGGATTAATGCCGTACCCTATCATGCAGGATTGTCTGATACGGAACGGAGTAAAAATCAGACCAGTTTTTTGCGGGACGATATTCAGGTAATTGTGGCTACGGTTGCTTTTGGCATGGGTATTAATAAACCCGATGTGCGATTTGTGTTTCACTATGACTTGCCTGGTAGCTTAGAAAGCTTCTATCAAGAGTCTGGGAGGGCAGGAAGAGATGGCGAACCCTCTAAGTCAATTTTGTTTTTTAGCTATGGCGATCGTAAAAAAATCGAGTTTTTCATTCAAAAGAAACCTGATGTCAACGAACAAAAGATCGCCAGTCAACAGCTAAATCAGGTGATTAACTACGCTGAAGGAAATGATTGTCGTCGTACAATCATTTTGCGCTATTTTGGGGAAAGATATCAGGGTAACTGTAACAAGTGTGATAATTGTCTAAACCCCAAGCCAATTGAAGATTGGACAGTAGAAGCCCAGAAGTTTCTTTCTTGTGTTGCTCGCTGTGAGCAAAAGTTTGGTCTAAATCACGTTGTAGATATGTTGATTGGTTCGAGGAAGCAAAAAATCCATCAATACGGACATCATTTACTATCTACTTATGGCATTGGCAAAGGAAGAACAGCCGATGAATGGCGAATGCTGGGTAGATCTTTGATACATCAGGGTTTAGTAGGACAAACAACGGATGGTTATCCTACCTTAAAACTCAATAAACGCAGTTGGGAAGTTTTTCGTAACCAGCTAACAGTCGAAATAGCCGTTGACAAACATAAAAATAAAGCTACTGCTGACTATAATCCTCGTAAAGCCGAAGCAGAACTTTTATTTGAAAAATTAAGAAAACTTCGCAAACAAATAGGCGATCAAAATTCGCTGCCTCCCTACATGATTTTTGCCGATTCTAGTTTAAAGTTGATGGCACAAGTACGACCGACAACTATTGCTGAATTTGGCAATTTATCAGGGGTTAACGAATATAAGGCTAAACAATATGGCGATAGCTTTATTTCAGCGATCTTAGAATTTAATGCCCTACATAAGCTACCAGTTAGTCTTCCTTCTAAAAGCCAAATGGCAACTCTACAGCTGCATCAACAGGGTTTAAGCGCAGAAGAAATTTCCCAGTCAAGGAGTTTGGCAATATCGACGGTTAATACTCATTTAAGTGAATTAATTGAAATGAATCAGCCGATTGCTTTGAATAAACTAGTTAAAGCAGATAAGCAGCAGGAAATTATTAAAGCAATTGAAAAAGTAGGTGACCTTACCCTAACAACAATTAAAGATGCTCTAAACAAAGACTATAGCTATGATGAAATAAAATTAGTGCGGGGCTGGTGGCGCAGACAAAAAAACAAAGGTCAAAACTAACTTAAATTCTCTCTAGATGATTCTATTTTATGTATTTGGTTTAAAGACAGATTCTGTTTAAGATAAAGCAATAAATACCAAGAATCCTAAACAAAATAAAATAATGAAAACTAAGAGTCTGAATTCAAAACTCATCATTGTTTTCTTAGCTTGGGATAGCCTTACATTATGAAGTAAAGGTTTACGCTGCTTTGGCTTTCTTCTAGAATTAGAAGATTGTTGCTGAACTTGTTTTTTAGCCAGTAGAAGCTCTAATTCGTTTAAATTGCTTTGGTCCCTATCTGATAAAGTTGCTGTAGCAACAGAAGCTGTTTTCTCATCTGTTCTTGGGTTTGAATTTAGGCTTAAATCAGGTTCGGGTCTTGTTTGATGGAAGAACTGCTTTTCCAACAGCTCCGATTTAATTGCAGAATAGCCTTGATAAACTAGTTTAATTGACCATTCTAATTCTTGAGAAGAAGCATTTTTAAGTAGATAGCCTTTTGCTCCTCGTTCTGTTGCTTTTTGTACATACTTTTCATCTTCGTGACTACTCAGCATTATTACCTTGACTTCAGGAAACTGAAAACGAATTTTGTCCGCCACAGTCAAACCACTTATTCCAGGCATGTCTATATCTAAAAGAACAATGTCAGGCTTGAGCAGGTCTACTTTTTCCAATCCTTCTTTTCCGTCACACGCATCTCCTACAATCTCAATTTCTGTTCTCTTCTCTAGTAATATTTTTATGCCCTCTCGGACTATTTTTTGATCGTCAACTATAAGGATACGAACCATTATCTTATTAGGTTTAATAATTTTTGGGACTCTTAAACTTATTTATTATCTTATATTGTGTAACTTTTGTAATAAAAATATTATTATATTACGATTTGATTCATCCAAAAGTCAATTAAATACTTTACATAATTCATTTAATTGATTGATATGCATCGTTTTTTTAAGTTTGATACTTATTAGGAATAATTTTCATGTTAATAAAATAATGAATTTGAGTAAAAATAATAGATAAGTTTAAAATAGTATTTAGAATTGAAACTAGCTGTCTTTAGCCAATCTCAAGTATATTTGTAAAAATCATTTCAGGAAAACAGATGAAATCGCGATAGGCATTGAAAGTTTTTATTGATGACGAGAATTATATACTTTTTTCTAAAGAAATATCAAAGCATAGTTTAAATAGTTGTTTTTTTGTCAACAAACCACAACTTGAGCGCATACAAAACAGATAAAATGAAAGGATAATTTTTTATTAAGTTCAAGATTTATGACTAGTGCTGCGCCAGCCAAGACAGAATACGAAGCAATAATTGGACTAGAAACGCATTGTCAACTAAATACGGAAACCAAGATATTTAGTCGCGAATCTACTAAATTTGATGGCGACAACCCCAATACTAATATTTCTCCTATTTGTTTGGGATACCCTGGGGTGCTTCCCGTCTTAAACGAAAAAGTATTAGAGTATGCGGTCAAAGCAGGATTAGCTCTTAATTGTCAAATTGCCCCCTATAGTAAATTTGACCGCAAGCAATATTTTTACCCCGACTTACCCAAGAATTATCAAATTTCTCAATTTGATTTGCCCATCGCCGAACATGGCTGGGTAGAAATTGAGATCGTCGAAAAGCCTAATACTGAGACGATTAGGAAAAAAATTGGCGTTACTCGTTTGCATATGGAAGAAGATGCAGGTAAATTAACTCACGGTGGGGGCGATCGCATTGATGGTTCTACTTATTCTTTGGTAGACTTCAATCGTGCTGGCATACCTTTGGTAGAAATTGTTTCCGAACCCGATCTACGCACGGGGAAAGAAGCAGCCGAATATGCTCAAGAAATCCGTCGTATTATGCTTTATTTGGGCATCAGTGATGGGAAAATGAATGAAGGCTCGTTACGCTGCGATGTCAACATTTCTGTGCGCCCTGTGGGACAAAAAGAATTTGGCACCAAAGTAGAAATTAAGAACATGAATTCCTTTAGTGCGATCCAAAAGGCGATCGACTATGAGATCGAAAGACAAATTGAAGCGGTGGAAAAAGGCGAACCCATTTATCAAGAGACTCGCCTCTGGGAAGAAGGTACTGGGCGGACAAAAAGTATGCGGATGAAAGAAGGTAGCAGCGACTATCGCTATTTTCCCGAACCCGATCTTCCACCCATTGAAGTATCAAAGGATCGGCTCGAAAGCTGGAAAGCAGAATTACCCGAACTTCCTATTAGTAAACGTCATCGCTATGAATCAGAATTAGGCTTATCTGCTTATGATACAAGGGTATTAACTGACGATCGCGCTGTTGCGGAATATTTTGAAACTGCAATCGCTGCTGGTGCAGATACGAAACAAGTAGCCAATTGGGTAATGGGTGATATTGCAGCTTATGTAAACAGTAATAATCTCAAGATTACGGAAACAAAACTAAAGCCCGAAATTTTGGCAGAGTTAATTGTTTTGATTACAGAAGGTACAATCAGCGGGAAAATTGGTAAAGAAATTTTGCCAGAACTTTTGACTAAAGGCGGTTCAGCTAAAGCTTTAGTTGAGAAAAAAGGCTTAATTCAAATTTCTGATACGGGAGAAATTGAGAATATTATTGATGAAGTAATCGCTGCTCATCCTAAAGAGTTAGAGCAGTTTCGTGGTGGGAAAACTAAGCTCAAAGGTTTCTTTGTCGGACAAGTAATGAAGAAAACTGGCGGACGTGCCGATCCAAAATTGACTAATCAATTACTTGGTAAAAAGCTTCAAGGCCAATAATTTATTTAACAATCAAAAAAGCAGGATTGTTTAAAGAGCATTCCTGTTTTTTCAGATATTGTAGTCAGCAAACTAAATGAGTAACAGCCCACCAGTTTGGCAGCAAGCCGAAATAATTCGCTGGAGTCAAATTTTAACCAATAGCTATCAACAGATCTTATGCCAAGAGTTGATTGATACTAATCAGACTCCAGAAGAACTGTCAAAAGCACTATTTAATGCACCATTTGCTGTAGTCTCTCACGGTGTTCAAATAGATCCCATCTTCAACTATGGTAATCAGACAGCCCTGCAGCTATGGTCAATCACCTGGGATAAGTTTATCAAAACTCCCTCTCGCTTAAGTGCAGAAGCGGAAAATAGAGCTATTAGATCCGCAATGCTAAACCAAGCAGCTACCATAGGCTATATCGATAATTACCAAGGAGTCAGAATTTCTACGACAGGTGCTAGATTTGCCATTGAACAAGCCATAATTTGGAACTTAACCGATGAGTCAGGACAAAAGTGCGGACAAGCAGCTACTTTTTCTAATTGGGTGTGGTTGTAGTTAGTTGTTAACCGATCCAACATTTTGTTAACTGTTGAAGATTTTACTTTAGTAGATGTGTGAGAATTATTAGTAATCACAAGTGTAAGTTAAAAAAATCAATTAAACTGCGATCGCTTTATGAATGATAATCTGCCTGTAATATACATTTCCGCTCTATTGACAATATTAGTTCTTGCTATTATTTACATTTTGAAAGAGGTAATCAAAACTCGTAAGCAAGAAAGCACCTTTTCTCGTCTTCAAGGCAAACTGAAACAGGAAAAAGGCACAGCCGAAGAATATTATGAACTGGGCAGTCTATATCTAGACAAAAAGCTGTTTGTGCAGTCTATCAGCCTATTAAACAAAGCTTTAAAAGCAGACAAAAAATTACCAGAAGAAAATAAGGCTTTGATTCACAATGCCATGGGCTATGCTTATTTTGCTCAAGAGCAATATGACATCGCTATTAGACAGTATAAAGAGGCTTTAAAGCTTTACCCTGAGTACGTAGTTGCTCTCAACAATTTGGGTAATGTTTATGAAAAGAAACAAATGATTGTTAAAGCCGTGGAAACTTATAAGCAAGCTTTAGAATACGATCCTGAAAACAATACGGCAAAAATACGAGTTAAGTCTTTAGAAAAGAGATTGGTAACTTCCAAATAATAGTATTAACCAGCTGATTAATCGCACTCACAACAGCAAACACAAATTTGAAACACGGCAACTACTGCTAAAATTTCTGCACCCACAAGAAACGTTTGGGGGGTGAGACATAACCCCCAAACTAGCAGAATTGCACCGATAATTACACCTAAAAGCTGGGCTATTTCTTCTTTTGCTTTTGGTCCTCAGGCAATCGCGCCTAATCCTAGAGCAATAAATATGGCAAAGCTCATGATGTATAGTCTAAAACTCTAACCAGAATTTTTTCTCTGCCGTTCAAATCAGATTTTTTAACCGCAATGCGATCGCTTCCTACCTGAGCGACTTCCATATCTTGAGCTAAGGTCAAGTATTCATCCACAGGAGCTAAATCGCAATTCTGTCCACCACTAGCGTTAGTACGATAATGAGTAGGAATTACCATTTTGGGATTGAGTACTTTGATCGCTTGCTTGGCTTCTTGAGCATTATATGCCTTCATTCCACCACCAACAGGGACAAAGAGTATATCTGAACCACTAAGCAATATTTTGTTTTCTGTAGATAAAGGTGCCGCTGCACCACCCAAATGAAGCAGATTGACTCCTCCCTGAGTCCATCGCCAGGCGATATTTTGACCAAATCGCTTACCTCCTTGGCGATCGTGAGGCAAAGCAAACCCTTTGAAATTCACTCCCTGTACTTGATGAGTTCCTTTGTCGGTAAATACTTGAGGATTTCCCGATACAGCATCAATTGCCCCTTCATCTAGTAAAAAACTACTTACCAGCACTACGTCAGGCTGAACATCGGGCAAAGTGTAGCCAGCAGTACAACCCGCAGATTGATAAGGATTTACCAAGACTTTTAAACCGCTACCAGTAAATAAAAAGCAAGTATGCCCAAGATATTGAATAGTCACTGATTCAACCGTATCTTGAGCCAAAGACTGGCGGGGGATTAAGCTTGTGGCGATCGCCGTTGCTAAACTCGCCCCACTGTAGCGGATCAACTGTCTCCGTTTCATATAACTACTTACTACCTAACGACTGCAAAAAATTGCGTAATAATAATTTTCCGTGATCGGTCAAAATGCTTTCTGGATGGAATTGTACCCCCTGCACGTGGGGATAATCCCGATGGCGAACTCCCATAATTGTCCCATCTTCAACCCAAGCGGTTATTTCTAAAATATCAGGTATGGTTTGACGGTCAATCACCAAACTATGATACCTTGTAGCCGCAAATGGCGACTCTACCCCTTCAAAAATACCCGTACTTTGATGGAAAATTGGAGAGGTTTTTCCATGCATTAAAACTGGCGCAGAAACCACTTGACCGCCGAAAACCTGACCGATACTTTGATGACCTAAGCAAACCCCTAATATGGGAATTCTAGAGCCTAATTTTTCAATTAACTGTAGAGAAATTCCTGCGTCTTCTGGACGACCAGGACCAGGAGAAATTAAAATACCATCAGGCTTTAGCTGACTTATTAAGTCAATATCGATAGCATCATTGCGGTAGACTCTAATATCTGATGCCACGGCTATTTCTTGCCCGAGTTCTCCTAAATACTGAACTAAATTATAGGTAAAACTATCGTAGTTATCTATGACGATGATCAAGTCAAATCTCCATTACAACATAGGCGTAATGCGTTGCAACAAAGGGGGAAGCAAAATACAAGCTGCTACTACTACTGCTGCCATCGCACTGATCAAAACTGCACCTGCAGCACAATCTTTCGCTATTTTAGCCAGCTCGTGATAGGTCTGCTTGACTGTTAAATCTACTACTGCTTCGATCGCAGTATTAAGTAACTCTAACACCATCACAATGGCACAGGTCATTACGATTACGGCAAGTTCCATTGCTCTGATTTCTAAAAATAAGCCCAGGCTAACAGCCAGGATACCAATAAATGTATGAATACGGAAATTTCTCTGGGTAACAAAAGCATACTTAACTCCAGCCCAAGCATATTTAAAGCTCAAAAACAGATTTGGAGCTACCTGCCAAGCCAAATCGCGAATAATTTTATTGCTATTCGAATTAGATTCTGTAGTTGTGGAAATAATAGTAGAAGATTTCATATTTTTATCTAATAAAGACAATGGCAAATCCTTTTTTTGTTCTGCTTTAGTTATGCTCAAAGAAACAATCACCATCCGTATATGTACTTATATCTAACGTAATAATAACTTAATATTACAAAAAGAATATGTTCATTTGCAACAATCGGTGGTATAAATGAGCTTTTTCAGCAATTTGGCTGAGTTTCCAACAATTGAATCAATTCAGACTGTCTTTGCAGCATTTGCTTCAGGCTGATTTCATCAGGATGATCCCAACCCAACAGATGTAACAGTCCATGACTACTCAACCAAGCCAGTTCAGTAACCAAAGAATGGTTTTGCGATCGCGCTTGTCGCTCGGCAGTATCCAAGGATATGATGATATCTCCCAAATAGAGCGGTTCATCTATTTCGGAGGGAAGGACAATTTCTGACTCTGTTGCAGCAAAAGCTAAGACATCGGTTGGTTTGTCCATCAAGCGATATTGACAATTGAGAGCTTGAATTTGGAGATCGTTAGTCAGCCTTAAACCAATTTCGCAATCTTGAGTCAATTTATGCTCCAAACCTGAATAATTCATCCAAACCCTTAGCCAATCTGTCCAAGATATATTTTCAATACCAGCTAACGCAGCTAGATCTAGATTCCCTTGGTAAAGGTTTTCTACATATATGGCAACATTGCAAAATTGTGCAGCAGTCAATTCCATCTATAAGTTCGTTTATGGTTTAGTTAAATACGCCAGACCAACCAAAAGCCCTAGTAAGCTAACGGTTGTGAGGAAAAAGTGCCAAAGAGACTGTCTTCCTTTACGAACCATGTTCCGCATCGCCAATTTAACATAGCTATCCTTTGGTTTTGAATTGTTCGTCAAATTTTCTGGGGTAGCATTTTCTAGAGTCTTGTTTTCAGGGATTTGTTTAGAAGCAGAATCAGTCATCATTTAGAAAAATATCGGCTATTTGGGCTTAAATTTGTATGATTATGTAGCTTTTCTCT
>ENA-ORXT01003812-ORXT01003812.1-marine-metagenome-genome-assembly--contig:-NODE-3812-length-16143-cov-9.163015_pt1 | contig 16143 bp, 4 predicted proteins | sample MGYA00237868_ERZ511482 | MGnify/ENA metagenome assembly ERZ511482 | reverse complement strand
GACGGCTTTACCGACCGATTTTCTTACAACTTCCGCCGAAAAAGTTGCCGGTCAGATTGAGCCATAGAGGGTCAGAAAATGTCGCTCGGGACGTGCAAAGCACTTCCTGACCCCATGGTCACCATCACCCTATGCAACCGCAGTCGCACAACGCGCGCAGGTCTGCGGGGCGGCATGGCTGCCCACATCGGGCAGGATTTTCCAGCACCGCGCGCATTTCTCGCCCTTTGCCAAGGCAAAGGTCACGGCGACGCCGGGCACATCCTCCAGCCGGAAAGCCTCCGCCGCCCCCTCGCCCGTGCGCAAGAAATGCCGGATCGGCCCGAACAACCGGTATCCCCCGGCCAGCGTCAGCAGCCACCACAAGCCAGCGCGTGGTGCCCAAACGACCAGCCGCGCCGCCCGCCACAGCGGCGGCCGCCGCCGTGTGGGGGACTGGCGGCGGCTGCTGCGCCGCCGTGCCCGCAGCCCCGTCTCGCCGTTGGGGCGTCGGTGCAGGCCGTCCCGGCTGGCGGTGCACCACGCCCCGCGGGCGACAGCATCGACGAGGTCCACGGCAGCCGCCCCCCCGGCGGCGCGTCGGCGACAGGCGCGTCGATGACAAGAAAAATCCAATTGACACGGCATTGTGCGACAACCCCAAATGCGTCATGTGCAGGCACGTACCCGCCACAACAGTGGGAAGAACGGAAAAAGAAAGACAAGCGCAGAACAAGTGAACACACGGAGAAATAGCAAACAGAGTGCAAACAAGCCCCACGAAGAAAAAAGCAGAAAGCCAAGCAAAGAAAGGCAACATCTTCATGGTGGTGGCGTGACAAAGCTGGTGTCGACAGGTGTGGCCGGCCGCTGAGGTTCCCCGCTGGTCGGAGAAGCCCCCGCCGCGCCCGCCGCCGCGGGCGCCGTCGTGGTGGCCGCACCGTCTGGACCAGCGCCTGCCGGCGCAGCCGCCGCCATCACCGCGTCAACAGCCGCAGACGGAGTATCGGTGGGGCCAGTTGAGGCCACCGGTGGTGCCGGTGGCGGCGCGTCCACGGCCGCCACTTCCATCGCTACGACTGGCGCCCCAGCAGCGCCGCTAGTACCAGAAGAGCCACCGACGGGGTAACCCCCATCCGACCACGCACTGCCCCTTCCACCACCATCCCCGCCATCAGCCACCAGCAAGAGGAGCCGCGTCGCGCGCGCCCGCAAGACCACTTCCAGCGGCGGGGACTCGTGCCACACCGCACCAAGCGACAGCGGCAGCACGCGGCGGACTGGCGACGTGGGGGAGTCAAGCGCCATCGCCCGCACAAACGCCCGCTGACGGGCGCTCCCCGTCGATACGACCACCGCCAATGTGCCCAAGACGGCCGACGTACGAGTCAAAAGCCGCTTGAGGACGAGCGGCTCAACGCCAGGCAGCACATTGCCTGCGACACCATCGCCCGCTCCTCCAGCGCCGGGTGTTGCCGACGTTGTCGACTCCCCCTTGCCATCGGCAGGACCATCCGCAAGAGAAGGTGGTGGTGCGTCAACCGCAGAGGGTACAGGGTGCCCCGGAGCGCCGGCGGTGCCGTCCTCCCCCCCGTTGGCGACACCACGAGGTGGCACACGACCGTCGCCATCTCTCCCACCACCTTGGCTGCTGGCGGCATCCTCCTGAACCTCCTCCGAGCCACGTGGTGCCTCCGGCGAAGCAAACGACACGAGAGCGTCCACGTTCTCGACCAACATCTGGCGAACGGCAGTTAAGTCGGCCAGCGAGAGCGCGCTATCGACCACCGCGGATGGGGACGTGGCACAGCGGAGAAGGCGCTCGACGAGCGCCAACGCTGACTCGGAGGAGAGGGTGGCAAAGGAGAGGAAGCGGGAGCGCAACGCGAGGCGCGGATAGAACAGCAAAATCGGCTCCACAGGTGCTGCAGGCGACAAAAACAGCACCGGCGACGGTGGCCGTACGTTGGCAGCGATGCCCGCCAGCGCAGCCGGTGGTGATGCACCGCCGTCGGCCGCGCCCTGTTCACAGCCGTCGGCGGTTGTGCCGTCGCCGCCGGTCGCACCCCGCGCGACCGCCGCGCGGCGGCCACGCTCTGCTTCGGTTAAGAGGTTGCTGACAATGTCTGCCACCGCCGGGTGCACCGTGTCCTTCTCAATACTGACAAGGAGCGCTGCCGACACAAGCCGGCTCGCCGCGTCCAATCGCCGCGGGGTGTCCGGCCGCAGTCGCGTCGGAGAACCGTCTGCGACCGATCCGTGGGGCTGGGTGCAGTAGGCAGCAAAGCGGGCGACCATGCTCGCAATGAACAGCAGATCGTAGCCCGACTGGGTCGAGTAGATGGGCAGCGGCAGACGGTGTTGGATGTTCTTCCACTCTGCCGACTGCCGTATCTCGTCCTCAGGGGCTTCCCGCACGGCCGACGTCGGCGGAAGGCTCGCGACAGTGACGCGGGCGGGAGCACCCCCGCCGTTTGCCGCGCCGCGCGTACCAGCTCCAGTGCTCTGTTGTCCGGGAGCGGACGCCGCTTGATCGTCTAGGCGGTGCGAAGTCCCTGCTACGCCACCATCGGAGACCGATGCAGCACCAGCGTCGGTCGTCCCCGAGACAGACAGTTGCTTGAGCTGCTGGCACGACTCTGACGATGGCGACTTGCGGTCAGGCGAGCGACTCGGCTCTCGAGCAGCCATCTCCTCAGCGGGTACGCCTTGTATCGGCGGATCAACTGCCTGCACAGGAGGCTCGGCCATTTGCATGGGAGGCTCGACCGTTGGTGGTACCTGCTCTGCTACAGCCGCCATCGACTGTACATCATCCGTGTCACCAGCAACAGCAGCTGTAGCAGTCGACAGCTGCTGTGGTTGCTCCGCACCGGCCGAGCTCCGCGACAACAGTCGTGCGTGGCTCTCCGAGTCCTCTTGAAGAACATCGATCCACTGCGCAGACGTCTCGGGCCGGTACGACATAGACGCCAAAATAAGGTTGTACGCGCTCACCCGCTGGCTCGACACGGCCGCTTGGCGGGACGCGGACGTCCGCACTTGCAGCAACTTGAGCAGCGAAGGCGCAAAGAGAGGCACAAGCGACGTGAGAGTGCCGACCGTGTCCGACGCTTGCAGCAGCGCGATGTGGTGGTAGAGGTCGACGGCACGGAAAGCAACGTGGTGCGTCTCGGCTGACGCGCCCGAAGCGTCTGCGAGAACGGTGAGCACCGCCACCAGGTTCTTAGAGTCCGCCTCGTTGACCCGTAGTTCTGCCGCGTCCTCCCGCGTCCGGGTGACAAGGTGCAAAAAGCGGAGGGAGGCGTCGGCGGCAGCAAGGACCGACAAGTTGGCGTTAGCCACCAGCGCCGAGGAGGGCAGGATCTTGAACAGCAGCTCAATGACCGCCGAGCGCTGCTTCGACCGAAACTGCGGGCTGCTCATCGCACAGTAACTCAACACCGTATGGAGAGAGGGCATGTGACTCAGAACCAGCTGCACATAGTCCATCGCCAAGTAGATGTACAGGAGTGCAAATGTCATGTCCCCCTGCTCAACCAGCTGGGTGACAAACGTCGAATCCGCCCGGCAGCACCGCTCCAACACCTCATAAAGCAGCGGCAAAACGCGAAGGTTGTAGGCAATCAGCGCCTCGTCGCCTTGATGCACATAAATGAAGAAGTTGCGCAGCGCCGTCGCAACTGGTCCTTGGCGAGCCATCAACAGTGGCACGCCGTCTATGCCGGAAAGCCCGCGCAGCAAGCTCATCAACTCAACCTGCGACTCATCGCACGGCAGGCGACGCAGGTCCACCACCCGCAGAATCTCCCCGATCATGCCCAAATGCGGTAGCAGCCGCGAAAGCCCGACAGTCGACGTGGGCGATGACCCTTGTCCCGAGGCGTCACCGACCTGCGAAACCCCAGCTGCGCCGGCCGCGACGGCGTAAGAGCCCTCCTCCATCAGGAGCACATGGAGGCCGTGCACATACGCAGCCAGCAAGTTCAGCTGCGGCCCCGCAGACTGATCCGATGCTTGTTGCTGCGCAGCGTGCGCTTCGCGCGCAATGGTCAATGCGACCGGTAGCAGTGTAATCAGGTCCGTGCACAACCGGCCGTGGAATTCAGTGCTCAAGGACGCCAGGCGACGCACCAGTTGCAGAGCCTCCAGCCGCACCAGCGCGTGCTCAGACCAAAGCAGCCACGCCGCCAGCCACTGCTCCGTGTTGGTCACCAGCCAGTCGGCGACCAAAGACGTAACGGGATACGTCGAGTTGACGAGGGAGAGCACAAACCGCACCGCGTGCAGAGTCGCCTGCTGGTACGCCTGGTTGTCCTGGACCATAATGACAAACGATCGCATCATGTACACCACTCGGGCGTTCCGCAACGGGTCGTCGCAATCGGTTAACAGCCGTCGCAGCACCGCGAAGTAGGCGACGAACGACGGGTAGTTCGCGTCGTTGAGGCCGCGAATGGCCGTGTCGATGATTACCCGCGAAGCGGGCGCGCCGTTGATGCAGACATGCACGGCCACCTCCGATAGAGCCACGCCGTTCTGGTCATCGCGCAGCGCGTTGGACCAAAAGAGCGGAGTGGTGAGCAGCTCAAAATCCATCGGGCTAGCAGGGAGCAGCGTCAACTCACGGACTGTGGCAGCATCGGATGATGCTTGCCCAGGTGCCACACTCGGACGTGCCGGAGAGACGTGCGGGTGGACCTCGGCCGATGCTGCGTCGGCAACGGGCAAGGAGCAGTTCGGAGCGTCGACCGAACCCGGCGCCGCACCCGTGACCATCCCTTCCTCCCCGGACTTGGTTGAAGGAGGCGAGGCGGACGACGGCTCAGCGCTTGCCGTGGGGGCCGCGGCAATGGTCGGCGCTTCCGCGCCGTTCCCAGCGACCACCATCCCGTTCCCACCAGCTCCTGGGGAGTCGTCGCGCCCGCCCCATTGAGGCACCGTTGGCAGTGCCATCGGCGACATGTGAGAATCGCCGAAGCTCATCGACCGGGCCAGCAGGCCCACCAGTGGGAGGACCGCACGCACCACGTCCCGCGTCATGGTCTCCTCCGTCTTGGGCCGCTTGGTCCGCGGAGTATCTCCACGGGACGGCGCACATGGGGAGTCGTCGCCAAGGTACAGGTCCAGCACCCGCGCCAACACTTGGCGCCGCAACAGGAAAGTACGCTCCGCAGCGGTCTCCGAGGCAAACCACGTCAGCAGCCAAAAAAGCTGCGTCAGGTGCTTCCAATCGCCAGTGGCGTGTGCCACGGGCAGCAGCGACAGTAGAGAGTCGATGAAGGATGCCACCAAGCTGCCAGGCGCCAGAGCTCCGCCGAGAGCCGCGACGGGGGTGGTGCGGAGCTTAGTTGGATCGTGCCGCAGCATGGCGGGCATCGGGTAGTCGTCAGCGGCCGAGTCTTGCATGACCGACCCGTCCGAGGACGCCTTGGGCACGACCGGCGCGAACCGTAGATACAGGTTGTTCTCCACTTCCTCGGTGCGCAACCGCACAATGGCCGAGCGCAGGAGGCACGCCACATTTTTGCGCGTCTCGGCGTGGGGGCACCGGACGAGCAGCTGCAGCGGCCACTCAAACGGTTCTGCGCAACAAACATCCAAAAACCACCTCGACGCCTGCACGTGCGCGAGAAGCGGATCGAGCAGCACCGACCACGACGCAATTTTGAGCTTGTCCTTCGTCCGCGCCATACCGTCAAGCAAAAAGTGCAGCCCGACCTGCGCGTATCGCAGGACCAGCTCCGGGTCGGGCGTCGGACGGTCCCCGACCGGAGAGGCCGAGATGGTCTGGCAGCTGCGGGAGATCAGCTCAATGAGGAAGTCGTCATAGTCCGGGTCCAGCCGGTGCTTGTCAAAGAAGTGCAGCGCATTCTCGTTCCACACGCGACGGAACACCTCGGCGGGGATCGCTTGGATGGACGCTCCCACGGATGCGTCGCTTGACCCAGGCACTATGCCTGCAGCTGCCAAGGTGCCCTCCGCCGTGCTGCGAGGGATGCTGCCCGCGGAGCCAGCCAAAGCCGGGGCGACCAGCTCGACGCAGGGCCCCACTTGGCCCGCGTCCGAGGCTACCTGTGTGTCCATCCCACCGACACCAGGCTGCTCGCCGTCTGCGGCGGCTCCATCGGTCCCGACACAAGCGAGATGAATGCCGGGGTCAGTCGCAGACACCTGGACCGCCGCACCGACGCCGCCGCCCGATGACGCAGGCACCTCCTCAATCCGCTCGTAAAACAGCATGTAGGCAGAGTGCTGCTTGCTCTGCAGCCACTGCACAGTCTTTTGGGCTTGCGGGTCCCACTGCGACACAGACTCGACGCCACCGTAGCAGGTGCGCGGGATGTCGGCCGGATCGAACGGCTCCGTGATTGTGTCGTTGAAGTGGATCCAGCGGTCCGTCCCGCGCTCTTGCACGAACGAGTAGTAATGGCCCGAGTCCGCCGTACCCGCGTGAACGAGCATGCCAACGAGGCGGTACTGGAGACCCTGCGTGTCGTCTGCGGCATCCGCTGCGCCTGACGTCGCGTCCCCCTCTGCAGTAGCGTCACCAGAAGCAGCGCCAGCCACGTGCGCCGCCCCGGCGCCATCGCCGGCCAGACCACCACCGTTGCGCTGTGCCGCACCAAAACCTGCATGGGACGACGCGTCGCGACGGGCGAGAGAGCGCTTGGTGTACGGCCCCATGTCGAGCACCGCTGGGAACTCGCAATAGTCGTTCACCTTGACCTTGCGCATCGTGTCGAAGTCGAACTCAAACCGCTTGAGATGAAGGATGAGCGTGTGTGGGAGTGCGCCTAAGCACGTGCGCTTGAGTGCCACCACGTGCTGGTCATATTGCGAGCAAAAGTACTTGTTGTCTCCGTCGAGCACGTCGCCTTGTACGTAAAAGTCCAGGCTGTCAAGCACCGACCGCTTGTCCTTGACGTCCAAGCTGAGGACGTAAAACGACTCCTCCCTCTCCGACACGAACGGCAGGTCACGACAAATGACCTGGTTGACGAGCTTGCCGCAAAAGGTCTCCTCCAGCAGCTTCTCATAGGGACCGCCGCGCACGGCCTTCTCGAGCTTGTCAAACAGCACGTTCAGGAACTCGTCCACATCCATCTGCACCGCCGTGTTGACCGGCCGGCCGTCCGAGTCCTTGTACGCAAGGCAAAACCCGCGGGTGTCAAAGGCCCGCTTCTCCGACAGCAGCAAGTTGCTGAATAGCAGCTGCAGGTGGACCGCAAGCGTATGCGAGTCGTCCACAGAGCCGTCAATGGGCGCCCGCAGCACGGATGTCCGAAACTGGGGGATCATGAACAGCTGCTGCAGCAGGGAGTTCATATAGCACGTCGTCCCACAGTTCTTGAGCCCGACAAAGCCGCACGCCGCCTTGTCCGACGACGAGACGAGCGGCACCCAGGGATAGTGCTGCGCTCCGACGACCAGTTGGCCAGCCGTCACCACATGGGTGCTGTCCGCAGAGCCGCCCGTGGGCGGCAAGCCCGGCCACGCGGAACGGAAGCGCAGGGCCGACCGCCGTGCCTCCAGCATCGACCGGTGAGTCTCGAGTAGGCAGCCAACCACTTGGGCGTGCACGGCCGGCGAAAAAGCGGTCAGGCCGAGCAGGAGGCGAAACGCCGCAGCCCTCGTCGCCCGCGTTTTGCACTTGGGCGGCGCCAGCGGGCCATGGTCCGTTGAGGTCGGCTTGCCAAAGAGGCAGGCATGCAGGTGCTCCGTCAACACGCGGCACAGGCTCTCCAGAAGCCGACCTCGAGACGGGGCGACTTGCTCTGCACTCACGGCAGATGCAGGAGCAGCTGCTTCGGCCGACAGTGCACTTCGTGGACTCCATGCAGGCGTCGCAGTTGCGGGCAGCTCCGACACCGAGTGAGGCAAGCCCCAGGCCTGGCAACAAGGCAAGAAGACGCGGAGGACCTCCAGGAGCCCGACCAATACCTGGTCCACCACCCCGTCGTTGGGGCGCCGCTCGCGCACGGGCAGTGCCACAACTCTGTCCACCAGGCGCTTCATTTGCATCTCGACCACCGCCACAGGGATAGCGGCTGTGTCTACCGGCACGACCGACTCGCCGTCGCTCCCAGCGGCCGCGACTGAATCCCGAAAGCACTGCTCAACCAGCTCGGTCAGCAGTGCGAAGTACTCGGTCGTCAGGTACGAGTTGTTTGAGTCGACCACAACGACTGAGTCGAGTAGGTTGAACAGCAGCACAAACAAAGCCGCGCGGGCAGCGCTCGACAGTGTTGCCAGCAGCCGCACGGAGAGCGCCGCCGCCTCCCGCCGCTGCTCGTCGGTGCATCGCAACAAGATGGAGTAGAGCCAGGAACTGAAGTCGTCACTGCCACAAAACCAATCAAGCAGCGCCGGCGACGACCGAGCGGCGGCCACGACAAGCGACACGACGGGCTTGACAATCAAATCCTCCCCGTGCTCGACTACGGCCGAGCCGCCCGACGTAGGAGTGCAGGGACTTAAGTTTTTGGACATCTGCAGCAGCTTCTTCATCAGGGCCTGCAGCGCCGGGCCCTCGAGCGTCAAACCAGGGGTCAGCACCAGCTTCGGGGGCTCGGCAGTATCCGAGGACAAGTCGCCCGACACCAGGAAGGTGTTGACGACCTTCAGTAGCAGCGTCAGGCAGCTGCGGCGACGACTGCGCCATGGCACCGCCTGGAAGTCGAACGTTTGCAACACTTCGAGCAGATATGTCAAGCCGCCGCCTGATACAAAGCGGGTCCGCCAGCTCCGCCGTGCGGACGGCTGCTGGTCGACTTGCCCGTCAGCCGGTGCCGCGTCGACAGCAGCTTCCTCCGCACCTGCGGCACCCGCAGCAGACGAGACTCTAGCATCGGCCCCGACATTGTCCATCTCCACATCGTCCGCCGCGTGGCTCTGACATAGCGAGTCGATAATCTGCAGCGCATAGTGCACCCGAAAAGGGGAAGCCGCGTCCAGAAGCGACCGCCACTCGGCGACCGAGTCGGGGTTTTGCAGCGCCTCCAGCGTCGCCTCGTTAGTCGGCAGCCGCATGAGGAGCTCCCACAGCTGGGAGCTAAGGCCCTCATCGCTTCCCTCCATCAACTGGAACAGGTGATCAAAGTAAGGCGAGCGAGATAACACACGTCGGGGTACCACGTCGGAGCCCAGCTCCACGAGGTCCAACGCGCTCACGGTGGCGTACCGCGGAGCCGCGACAGTGGTGGGAATGCCGGAATCCATGGCACCGTCGCCACTCGGGGCCGCACCGCCATCCCCATCGCCGACGGCCGAATGGCTGGAGCGACCACCCCCACTAGCGGGGGCACTCCCGCTTGACGCTGGCTGCACGCGGCGCGCCACATGCAGCTGCTGGCGGTCAATGATGCGGAGCTCACCAAGCGTCCGCGCGTCGTCCCGCAGCTCTTTCCCCGCCGTGATGATGCGGACGCCAGCAGGCGGCACCGCCGCCGATCCACCCAGGGCGTTGAGGCCGCTGGCAATGCGCGCCCGAAGCGCACCAAGAGCATCATTAGAGTGGCATTCCAACTCGAGCCGCCCACCCGAAATGACAATGACGCCGAGGACGAGCGGCTTGCCGAGCGTTCGAGCGCTGTGCCGCCGGTCCGTTACGGCCAGCCCTGCACGCGAGATGACCGCATCGAACTCATCGAGGAAGGCACGCAGCAACAGGATGCAGCGACCCGCTCGCTGCCGCGCCAGCTTCGACGCCGACGACCCAGTGGCCGCCGTCGACAGATGCTGCATGCACAGCGACACAAATTCAGAGAGACGGGCCCCGGTACTCGTCGAAAACTGCCGTTCGTGCCGCAGATACAAGCGAAGGAGAAGAGCACTAGCGCGCGCTCCGTCCGCCGCGTCCTCCGCATCGAGCGCCAGCATCCAAATCACGTCCACGCCAAGGAGTTGCGGCGCAAGCACCACGAAGTTGCTGCTGACGGGCGTGCCCACCACGCAATCAAACGGAAACAGCCGGTTGTTGAGCTTAGTCGTGAAGGGGATTTGGCCCCGAACATGACCGTCACCCGCTGGTGTGCCGTCTGCATCGATAACGAGGAGGCGGCCAGCGCTCCAGTTGACGAGCCGAAAATACACCTCCGCACACAGCGCCGCCCGCTCCGACAGCACCTCTGCGCTCATCCGGCGCAGCTTCTCAAAAAATATATACTCGACGACGCTCAACCCAACAGACGCCGTGGTGATATGTACATTGGCGTCTGTTGGAGACTGCGTCGACGACCCGTCCGCTCCGGCCGCGTCGGCAGCGGGCGCCACGTCCGCCTGCGCATCCACGGCGGCCGTCACGCCCGTCATCATGGAAGCGGGCGGGGCCGGCAGCGTCCCGCCGGTGGGAGCCGCCGCGTCGGGTTGCACGCCGCGCCTACCGACTAAGTCGGTACAGCAATAGCACAGCCACGAGAAGAACGAGTCCCGCTCTGCACGTGTGACTGCCCGGTCCACCGAGGACGCCCACAAGACATCCACCTGCGCGCGGCTGAGCGCAAAAATCCCAGCGGGGTTGGTGATGCAAAGAGCCAGCAGCTGCAGCCGCAAATGCACCTGCCGCAGGTGGCCAGGCCGCGACGTCGGCACCAACCGTGCGTAGTTGAGGTCCATCCCTGGCCCAAACGCGCCGCCGGGGGCCGCAGCGCGCACCGCCTGCGAAGAGTAGACTTGATAGTCGTCGACGACAACCTGGACGAGGTTGACCTCTCGGTCCAAGGCTCGCAGAAAGGAAGCGAAGGTGTCAGCAACGCCCCCGGCGGCCGAACCCGCCGACATGCCCGATGGCTTGCTGCTGATGAGGGCGCACAAAAGCTGGATGCTCTGCGGCTGCGACTGGTGGCGCTTGAGGTTGCGGATGCACGCGAGGATCATCGGCTTCCGCCGCGACTCGCAAACGTCCCAAACCAAAAAGTCGTGAAGAGAAGACCAGGCCGAGTCAAAAACCGCGTCCGCTACCGCTTGACCATCTTGGATGAGCTCCCACAGGCGCGTGATGCCAAACCACTCGGGTGGTCCGACAAGGGGCGTTGCGCCAGCGCCTGCACCAGCCGCCTGCTTGCCCATAACAGGACCGCAGTCCATGCCCTGAACGCCGGCCGCGGGTCCTTGTGGCGGGGGAACCCTCTGCTGCGAGTGCAGCGACGCGTTACGCACAAACGTGATCATCGGGCTCATCAACGTCCCGTACGTAAACGAGCTGACCAGCTGCACGAGCTGCGTGTCGTACTCAGCAGCAGGGACGGAGCGGATGCGGCACCAGAGCTGGTCCGTGAGGCCTGGTCGCAGCGACTGGGGCAGCTCCGCCAACACCAAGTAGACCGTGTGGGCGACGCTCTCGTGCGTGCCCCGCGTAGCCGCCCACAATGTGTCAATGTGTGCTGTCGACAAGGCGTTGCGAGCCGCCAGAAACTGCAGCACCTCGCTCGACCGCTTGATGACCTCTGCGTGCAGGCGCCCGCGATCGAAAATCAGCTCGACGATGCCCGCGTCGTTCAGCCACAAACACAGGGTCGCGGCCGACACCACTGGCTTGGTTGGCATGACCAAGCTCGTCGCGTCGTGCGCTGGGGAGACGTCAGGCGACTTGGCTTCGCCCGCCGCCGTCTGCACATTCCCGCTCGCATCCGAAACCAAACCCGCATCCACCGTCCCAATTAGGGGGCTCGGGCCTGGTCGTTCTAGAGCTGGGGGCTCAGCCGCCGTCGGTGGTTGACCTGCTGGTGGCGCATTCTCATCGCCGGCACCAACAGGCTGGAGCGCACCCGCAGTGCCCGTCGTAGACGCCCCAACCGTGGCGGCCGTGACGCCTCCCTCCACGTTAACAGCGCTACGCCCACTCCCAGCTGCTGTAGCACACGAGACCTGCACGTGAGCGCCGCCCTGCCCCGACACCTTGGGTTCGCCGGCCGCCCCGACGCCCTCTTGCGCTGCACTGGCAACCTTTGCCTTGAGGTCGGCCATGCCGATCAGCCGCTGCTCGAGGAAACGCGACCTCAGCCGCTTGACGATGAGTTTGAGATAGAGATGCTCCACCTCCTGCTCGGCTTGCAACTCGGACTGCTGGGCAGCGACCATGAGGCCGCGCCGCACCGCAGGGCTCAACTCGGCCCCATCTGTCAACACAATGTCGTTGCGGCGCACCGCGGTGGCCACCCGAGTAGCGCGCACAAAATCAATGGCCATGTGCAGGGCGGCGTCAATGGCCTGCCGGTCCTCGTTCTTCAGCTCCTCGTCCGACAGTGACAGGACGCGCATGAACACCGCCTCGAGTGCTGAACTGGCAAATGTGGACAGCTTGCCCTTGGACACCACGCCGCGGGCGTCAACTCGTGGAGGCGCAAACAAAAAGCGCACCTTGTACGGTGCAAAGAGCAAGGCCTTGACCTGGTACATCGTCAGAAAGCTGTCCGCTGCGTCCGCAGCGGCCGATCGCTCAGCACTGGCTGATGTCGGTGGGCACAGTCCCGACTGGTTCGCGTTGCCGCCGCCGACCGGCGCCTCATCGGAAGCCGCGCGCAAGAGATGAGGTACGCCCCGCTGCAGGCGCGCCAGCAAGTAGTCAAAACCGCCGTGCCCACCAAAAACGTTGACAACCGACGCCAACCCGAGCACCGCATCATTAGCGTCGGGAGTGGCACCTGCCTGCGCCTCGCTGGTCGTCGAGTAGAGCGTCGAGGTCACGTATTGGTCGTTCCAAGCAACGTCCACGGGCTCCGCACCGTCCACGTCCGTGTCAGGGCTCCCCTCTGCGGGCTGCTGCAAGTCCATACGGCTTGGCCGCTCAACAGACGGACCCCGACCCGTGTCGTCAGCGGGGATATCGCCAGAGGGCGGTGCTTGGCCACCAGCGGCTTGATCGGCAGCGCACGAATCGTCTATGCTCCGTGCAGGAACTGACGTCGGCCTGTCCGCCAGTGCCCCGCCACCGGACGGCGCACCAGCCCCCACAGCCAGGCCGCCAGCGCGCCACGACTCCGCGCCCTCAGCCCGGGACTTACTGTCGGCTTCGGCACGAGCCAGCGCGGCCACAGTCGAGTCGAAGTCGCCGCCATCATCGCCAAGCGCGGTAGTGATGTCGACTGGATCATCCAAGTCGCGAGAGCGATCGCGAATCGGCGGCACGCCAATGGACTCCTCCGAGCCCGAGCTGGAATACGACGCCATAGAGGAAGGCGGTTGCACCAGCGGCCCCACAAAGTCCTTGTCCCCCACCACTCCCGAGATGGCCTCCAAAACGGCGGGGTCCAGATCAAACGAGGAGAGCTCCCGGCGGGAAAGCGCCAGGGCCAACGCCGTGGCCTTGTCATCCACGTCATCATCATCGTCGTCGTCCAGGTCCCCAATGTCCGCATCGTCGTCCCCGTGCAGGGGGGACGTGTCCAACGACGTCCCCATCGGTTGGCTACGGTACACCCCGCCGCGGCGACCAAACTGCGACACGATCAACACCGCCGTGCCGTAATTTTCGAGCGTGAAGAGGCGCGCCAGGATGTCCAGCGCCTCAGGCACGTCCAGGGGCAGGGCACACACGACCAGGCGGGCAGAGACCCGGAGGGTGCTTAAGGCCGCATCGCGCAGAGGGCCCCGCCGAAAGCCAATGAACCGCTTGAGCAGCAACACCAACGAGCGCGGAATGCCCTGAGCCAGCACCGCCCGTCGGAAGCCGGTGGGGCCGCCAAGCAGGGGGAGCTCGCGGGAGACGCTGATCAGGCACAGCATGCAGTTCATCAGCCGCCGAATCGCCGACAGCGGCTCGTCGGCCGTCCGCAGCTGCTGCTCGACGCGCCCGGACGTTGCTTGGAAGACCTCTAACTTGCCCAGCTGTTCTAGCAACGCCGGTGTTCCCGATACAGCTAGGGAGGAACCTGCCACGAGCTCCGCCTCAGTGGCCGCGTTTGCCGACACCTCTTGTACATCAGCTGCATCAGAACGCCCGCCAGCAGCTCCATCACCGCCGAGACGCGGGCTGCTGGCCACCGGCGTCGGCGACGGCATGCCATCATGCTGCTGCTCTAGCTGCTGCTGGTGTTGGTCACTGCCAATGGCTGGTCCCGTGTCCATGGCTTGCGTTTCAGCATTGGCAGCGCCGGCTAAAGGGGGCGTGGGCGCGGGCGTCGACTGCAACTGCGAAGCGTCGGGCACAACAGCAGGAGCGGTGGCGGGCTCATTCGGTTGACCAGCCTCTGCGACGCCGCCCGCGTCGGTGGCAGTCCGCTCGTGCCCATCCCCACTGGACACGTCCGCGGCAGCGCCGTCCATCAAGGAACGACGAGAGGACGTGGCCAGCACGAGGGGTGGTACCAACTCCTCGACAGACGACGCCGGCCTCGACCGCTTGGTCCCACGCGGCGTGATCACCGCACCAGGCGCAGCCGCCTGCTCCCGCGCGACCGTCGTGCCACAGGGCTGCTCTCGCAGCTCACCGTCGGGGGCATCAAGACGCCTGAAGAGAAAATCGAGAGCCACCGACACCAAAAATCAAGGAGCAAAGCACACAATGCGTCGATGGTCAGTACCCAGCCGTGTTGGGCCAAGGCCTCGGATTGCGGGACATGTCGCAGCAGACGCAGCCACCTCTAGGTGTGGTAGAGTTGGTTGGCCAGCTAGATACCAGTTGAAGAGCCCTTGGGCCCAGCACCAGCTGTACCGCGACCGCTGTGACGCAGAGCCGTTAGGCCTACCGGTGCCCCAAGGACGCGCGGCAAAGCGCCCCCCAACCGATGCAACGCACACACGCACAGCGCCCGCTGCGTCCGGATACAAGCAAAAGAAGACATATAGGTGCCGCTAGGGCGAGCGAGCAAGCGCATTGATGTAGATATGCAAGCACAGCTGAACGGGCCAGCATCCGACAGAATTCAGAGTATACCCCCCCCACGTCGGCAAGCAGGCGCACAACTTACTCCGCACCGAAACCCTGCGTGATGGCAGGCACAGCGGACCGCTCCACAGGGAGCACCGCCACCGCGGGCGTTCGCGTAGACGACAGGAGCGGATCGAATGGCACTCTAGGCTCTCGCCCCGGCATCAACACCGGAGGTGGAACGACCGGAAAGCGAAGAGAAAGACGACAGCAGCCACGCCGTCGACCAGGGCAGCCAGTGCCTCAGCGCCGAGCAGAAAGAAATCGGCCGGCGGGGACAGGCCGAGAGGGGCCGCAACCGAGAAACAATCCAAAAAAGGTCGCAGGAAACACCTAGACGGGGTGTCCCCCGAGCGGCCGAGCACGCAAAAAAGAAGACGAGATATACAAGAACAGCCACGAGGCCGCCACAGAAGCGGCAGGAGCAGCAGCCAAATGCCGTTAGAGCCGGACCGGAGACGCGGAGGACAGAGCACCCCAGCGGTGCACCGGCGACTGGCAGCGTCGCACCAGCGCGGCAAGCGCGAAGGCGGATGTGGTGAGCAGCTGGCGTCCAGGGCAACCCGTCCTGCGCGTGACGAGGCAAGGGGGGGGGGGTGTCCTGGCTCTGCGCTGGTGGGTCGGATTGGACGGTGCTATTCTTTCGTGGGAAGACACGTTTCTTCGAAACAATTGAAGATCGATCTGGAAAGTAACTGGGACTTGATCGCGCTGGAGAACCTCTGCTCATCCCAACGATAGCCCCCCCAGGACAAAAAATTCAAAATCACAGTCCGGAGTGATCTTCACAAAAGTGTAAACTGTCACTATTTTCGTCATTTCCTGTCTTTCACGTGCGATTGATATCCGAATGACTTGGTCACGAGCCACGGCAGATAGAAGTTCACCGTGCTTCCCTGCTGCCAGCCTATCGACTGTGGCCACTCCTGTCGTTGCATTTTCTTTGCTTCCGCCTCTATCGCTGATCCTCCACGCCACTGACCCACTTCACCAAAGACATTTGTATCAGCCTTGTTGACAGCCTGTTTGGCGATTGGACGAGCAAGGACAAGCCTCGGACAGTGACTATTAGAGAGCGTCGGCAAGTCGGGCGTGGGTATCAAATGTGGGTACAATGTGGGTCGCCGACCCACGTCGGATGTACCCACATCTTCCCCATATTTAGCGTCGGCAAGTGTCCAAATAACGGTTGACACGATTTGAGCTCTCCACATCTACCGCAACGGCACTGCAGCGACCTCTGTGCGAGCAACACCTTCCAATTGACCTCCACCCCCAGCACCATCACCCCTTCC
>ENA-ORXT01003811-ORXT01003811.1-marine-metagenome-genome-assembly--contig:-NODE-3811-length-16144-cov-8.850377_pt1 | contig 16144 bp, 5 predicted proteins | sample MGYA00237868_ERZ511482 | MGnify/ENA metagenome assembly ERZ511482 | reverse complement strand
TCGATGAGCGGGCGGCGGGGGGGGGTGCGCCGCCGCCGCCGCCGCCGCTGCCGCCGCCGACGCCGCCGCCGCCGCCGCTGGCAAAGCTGCTCGACGCGTCGGTGCCGCCGACCGACGCAGACGGCCCGACGGCGTCAAAGTAGACGACCGCAAACGGGTCTGACTTGGTCACCCAGTCCATGTCACGCAAGTCCCGACCTTCGAGGTGCAGCAGGAGCCGCGTCTCACACACGTCGACCATGGTCGGCGGGGGCGTGGGGGCGCCGCCGACGCGAGTGGGAGAGGAAAGGGGCGGGAAATAAAAAAACAGAGACGGCGTCACAGAGGCCAAGCGGCGGGACGGGAGGTTGGGGGTGCACGCGCGTGGGCGAGGAGCGCCGAGCACGGCCAGCCGGCACGGAGGGGGCGGGCGAGGCCGACAATCGGAACGACGCACCGCCCGAGGAGGGCCAGCCGACCGACCGCGTCACGCGCAGAGATGCGGTGTGCAGGGGAAAGAGCACCGTCGACGGTGCGGTGGGGGTGGTGGCACCAACAGCGGCCTCGTCCGACGCCCGCGCAGCGCTTCCGGTCGGGGGCGACCTCGGGCAAACACGGACCTGCGTTGGCGCCAATGCGTGGTGGCCGCAACGAGGTGGGGTGTCACACAGCGCTGCGTCGTGTGACGCTTTGGGGCCGCCTCGTACTTGGGCACGCCCACGTGCACTGCTGTATCCTGACGAGGACTGAATCGTGCAAGTGCCACCGCCTGGGAAGTGGAGAACAGGGAAAGGCCAAAGCTGCAGGCAGAGCCTGCCACGCTCTCGATACCGTACTGTATTTTGTGTCCCAGAGGTAGAATGTCGTTTTATTGGTAGATCTCGCCACGTGGCTTCATCTGGACCCCCCGTGGGACGACGATGAAAGTGGTGTGAGCCATCCATTCTTGACACGTGTTGGTCAGTTGGAGGCAACAGGTACGGAAGCTTCGCTACACACAGGGTTCTGAAATCGAAACTTTCCGATGGGTGTTATTGTGTTCGTATTTCACGTGGAAGTGGCACCAGTCTCGCGTAGTTGCTCGTCGCGAGGCTCTCGACGTCAAAGCGCGCGGCGCCCGCGCCACCACCCACCCCCTCTGCCAGACGAGAAACGGTGGAGCCGTGTGGTGGTGCGGGCTCTCGCCACCGGCGGGCCGGCTGCCAGCGGGGCCGTCGTCCCCGACTTGCCCGCCGATTACGGTGGCACGTCTTGGTCTCTTTGGACGGCCGTTCGACCGGCGTTGTCTTCCTTGTCTCGTTTGTTGCCTGGTCGCCACGCCCTCGTTCCCTCCATCCCTTTTGTGACGCACGCGGGGCCGTCGGGCGGTGTCGGGCCGCCGTCGACCGTTGCGCATGGCGCGGAAGGATGGCGGGGGAGGCGGACGTAGGTACGTGGATGGCTCTGCGTCAGAGGCCTCCTCTGACGAGAAGCGTCGCCCGTCCGGCAACGGCAAGTACGAGGACTCGTCCGAGGAGGACGATGGCGCCGACGAGTTTGAGCAGGACGATTTCCTGGTAGGTGATGGGGATGATGAGGACGGCGGCGATGGTGGTGGGGGAGGGAGCGACGATGGCGGTGGCGGCCGTCGTCGCCGCTCGGACGGGGACGGGGACGGGAGCGAATCGGATGCGCGCCACGGCAAGCACCGGCGGCGCAAGCGGCGCAAGCGGGCGTCGGAGGAGCCCGAGTTCCTCGAAGGCGACCACTTGCTGTTGCAGGAGCAGGGGGTGAAGCTCCCGCGCCACAAGATGCGGCGCCTCCACCGCATCCGTGGCAACGAGTCGGCCGACGACGACGACCTCGGTTTGGACGATGGCCTCGGCGGAGACGGCGGGGCACCGCCCGCTCGCCAAGCCCTCAACGAGGACGTGGACGATGAGAGCGACGAGTTTGGCGACTTTATCGACGATGGGCCCCGCGGGGGCCCGTCGCGCGGCGCCGGTGACGGCATTGCCGATGACGACGATGAGGATGAGGGCGACGGGGGTCACGCGCGCAGCCGGCGCGCGCCGTCGGGTGCCGCTGGGGCGGGCCGCCGCGGCGCGCCCGCGGGGCGCGGCGTCGACGCGCACGCGGTGCAGGCGGCCATGGACATTTTCGGCGACTTGGAGGAGGTGGAAAACTACAAGGGCGGCGCCGCCGACCATGACGATGACGACGATGAGGACGACCGGGATTACGGGGACGGTTCGGCGTCGCGGCGCTTTGACCGGGGTGCCGGCGGCCGCGGGGAGGGCGGGGGGGACCCGCCGGCGGGGGGGCTCGCCACCGTCGACCCGGCGCTCGCGGCGGAGCGCTACATGACGCCCGCCGATGCGGCGGTGCGGTCGGCGGACCTACCGGAAGCGCTCCAGTCGCACTTTGGCACCAAGTCCCTCGCGACGGACCCCAAACCGGCAGACGCGGAGCTCCAAGAGGCGGCCGCGTGGGTGTACGAGCGGGCGTTTGCGTCGGATCCGCACTTTGTCGTCAACGACTACCCGCAAGGCGATATGATTACCGCCATTCGCAAGTGCCTGAGCTTCCTCACCGTCGACGGCTTTGACGTGCCGTACATTGCCGTGTACAAGCGGGAGCACATTAGCCTGCTGATTTGGGACGCGTCGACGAGGCCGACGCCGGCAGACGTGCCGGTCGGGTCTACTGTCGCTGGCCCGTACGGCTTCAACGCCATCAACCGGGACGATGGCAGCGGGGAGGCCGAGTGGGGCTTTGAAGAGGAGCTGCTGCCGAGCGCGGGCTTTGACGACGCGGCCGGCGACTGGACGGGGTTGTGGCGGGTGTACGACTGGGCGGCCGCGTGGCGGCACCTGGTCGTCCGCCGCAAAGCGGTGAGCGCGGCGATTGAGTCGGCGTCGGCGGGGCTCCTCGGCGCGGAGCAAAAGACGGGCCTCCTCGACAGTGTCCGCCAGGCCGTGGAGGAGACGGAGATTGACGACGCGGAGCGGGCGCTGCGGCATGCCGCCGTCGTGGCGGCCCGTGCGTCGGGCGCGGCGGTCGAGCCAGAGCTGGAGGGCATCCACCTCAACGGTGACGTGGACGAGGACGGGGAGGGGGGGGGCTCGGGCCGCCGCCGGGCGGTGCGGCAGCGGCGCCCTCGTCGGCAGGCGCGGCTCCACCTGCTCGGCAAGACCAAAGTCGGCGACTTTTCCCGCTCTTTTGCCATCAGCGCGGAGCAGCTGTGGGAGAACCTGGACAAGTTTGGGCCGGTCAACAAGCCCAAGAATCCGCTCGAGCAGCCACTCGCCGCGGCAACGTCGTTCAAGCGGCAGCGGGAGCTGACCCTTTCCTCGTCGAGCATCCTGTCGGGCGCGCGGGACCTGCTCATTGAGGAGCTAGTCAACTATGCGCCGCTGGTTACGATCATTCGGCGGCAGCTGATGGAGGACGCGACCGTTTGGTCTGTGCCGTCGCTGCTGGCCACCGAAACGGTCGACGATACGCACCCGCTGCGGCCGTACGTGTCCATTGCGGCCATGCCGCTGCAGGCACTCGCAGCCACCCCGACGTTTGCGCTCATGGTGCGCGCGGAGGAGCTCCACCTGACGACCGTCCATATCGTCTTTCGGGACGAGAAGCCGCCATCGCCAGACAAGGTCGCCGACGCCCGTGACGCGGCGCGGGTGCGGGAGGAGGCGGCGCTCAACCGGACAGAAAAGTTGGCGGTCGCCAAGGAGGCGGCCGCGGCGGACCCCTCCAATGCCGTGGCCCGCGCAGCCGTCGAGCAGATCCGTGACGAAATGGACGCGGCGGCGGATGAGGATGCGGAGCTGGACGCGGAGGACGCTGCGACGGAGCGTCGGGAGCTGTCGGCGTCGAGCCTGGAGCTCGTTACCCTGCTCCTCAACATGTATTCGGATGACAATGACGCGGATACGTCCAACTCGTCGGGTATGTGGCACGCGCAGCGGTCGCGGGTTATCACCGCTCTGTACGCACGTCTGGCGCGGCGCGTAGCGGAGGAGCTGCGTCTCCGCCTCGTCCGTGACGCGGCGTCGGTGCTGCAGGAACGCCTGACGTCGGCCGCTTCGCGGCGGCTGCTGGTTGGCCCCGTCAAGATCCAGGGCATTGCCGGCGCGCCTCGCGTCATGTCCCTGACCGTCACGCACGCGGTCGACGAGCCGCCGTCGGATTCCAACCGGGGGGTCATGCCGACGCCACAGGGCGGCCACGCGGCCGTCAAGCTGCCCACCCGGGGTGGTGGGGGCACCACCACCAACACCCGTCGCGGCTTTGTTCCGCGTGTCACGTTTGCGTCGGTTGACAGCGACGGCCGGTACGTGGCATCGGGTGAGCTAAGCGGCGACTTCCTCCGCCGCCGCCGCGACGTTGCGCTAGAACCGCCCGTGGAAGGGAGCCTCCTGAGTGCCATCCAGTTGTGCAAGCCCCACTACCTTGTCGTTGGCATCGGCTCTGGTGGCAAGGACGCGGTGCGGTTGCGGGACGACTTGGTCTACATTGTCACCAAACTGATTCGCGATGGCGACTCGCACGGGCAAGCGCTCGCGACGGACGCGCCAGGGCTGCTGCGGAGCGCCCCTGCATTTGACCCATCCGTCCCAGACCCCGTCTTTACGCATGCCGAAACGCGCGTTGGCCTCGTGGACGATGCAGCCTCGCGGCTGTATGCAGAGACGACCTTTTGCCGGGTCGGCCTGCCGTCGATTGCGATTAGCCGGCCGCTCGTACGTCGGGGTATTGGCCTCGCCCGCACGGCGGTCGAACCGCTTGACGTGCTCGCCGGCGTCGGCGCCGACCGGCTGGCGGCGCCTGCCTTTCGACTCCACCCGCTCCACTACTTGGTGCCGGTGTCGGGCCGCATCGAAGCTTTCCGTCGGGGGCTGGTCCGTGCCGTCGCTGCCACCGGCTTTGACGTCAACTCGGCGTTGTTGCGCACCAAACACCGCCGTGTCATCCTGCGGTTCGTGTCGGGCCTCGGGGAACGCAAGGCGGCCGGCTTTTGGGCGGCGCTCGACGCGAGTGACACGGGTGCGTCGGCGTCGGCGTCGGCGGAGAGTGGGGTCCTCTACTCGCGCCGCGACATTTTCGAGCGCAAACTGCTCGGTCGGCTCGTGTTCATTTCTGCTGTCGGCTTCCTCCGAGTGCGGGAGCCGGAGATGCACCGTGGAGGCAGCCAAGCTGAGGCGATTGACAGTCGCCGGACGGCGCTCTCTCGGCGACCAAAGTCGGTCAAAGCGGACCGGCTGGAGGATCTCTTTGACCCGCTTGACGACAGCCGCGTCCATCCCGAGGAGTACCTCGTCGCCGTCAAGATTGCTGAGGAGGCGCTGCGGGATGATGAGACCGAGACGGATGTCCGACAAAAAGTGTCGGCCAAGCGCTCCGTCGCGGCGGTCATGGAGGCACCGGGGGGTCTGTCCCAGCTGGACCTGGCGCAATACGCAGGGCACCTCAAGAAGGCCAAGCGTGGGGAGATGAAGCGCCTGCTGGAGCTCATCTGCGATGAGCTGGGCTCCCATCAGACGTACAAGGACCCACGGCAGCCGGCCAACTCGCCCGTGCAGGTGGCCGCCGTCGACCTGGCGGCCCCAACCGTGACGTACCTGCCTGGCCCCCGCGCGGTGTTTTACATCGCAACGGGGTTGGACCCCCGCCGGTATTCCGTCGGCGCCAAGGTCACCGCGTCGGACGTCCGGCTGACGGCGACGAAAAAGAGCGTCTCGGCGCAGCTGGAGGGCGGCGTGCGCGGCTTTTTGCGGCTGGAAAATGTGGCTGGGCATCGGCTGGAGGTGCCCGAGCTGGAAGCCATGCTGCCGTCGGGCTCTTCTTTGACGTGTCGCATCCTCAACGTCCGGTACCGGGAGTTTGAGGCGGAGCTGATTTCCGTCCCAGAAGTTGTGCGCAAGCCCTCCAACGTGAACATCCCAGGCTACCAAGAGCCGAACCACTCCTCCCACAAGTACATGGTCGCTTACGTGCCTCGGTCGGAGCGCCGCAAGGACATTGTGTTGGCAGGCGGCGGCCGCTCCGCGCGGACGCGGCGGCTGCCCCGCAAGGCCATCTCACATCCGTTGTACCAGACCATTACGGGGGTCGAGGCCATGCGGGAGCTCGACCGGGAAGGCGAGTCTGGGGATGTCATTATCCGTCCGTCTGTGCGGAGTGTGGACAAGGTCATCTTCACGGCCAAGGTTGCGGACCAGCAGCCGTTTGTCAACGTGGAAGTGACGGAGGTGCGCGAGAAGGAGGGCGGTGACGTGACGGGCTATGCGGTTGGCCAGGAGCGCTTCCAAGACCTGGACGAAGTGCTCGGTCGGTACGTTCACGCGGTCGTCACCAATCTGGAGGAGGCCATGCGCCACAAAAAGTTTGTGCGAGGTGACAAGGTCGACCTCGAGGCGACGCTGCGGAAGGACCAAGCGGACAACCCGGCTCTCCGGCCTTACCGGGTAGCTGCTTCATGGGAAGAGTCGTGCCGTCTGGTCCTGGCCTACATTCCCGGCTCCCGCACTATTGTCAAGGAGCTGATCACGGTGCTGCCCAACGGCTACCGTCTGCGCAGCGTGTTGCACCCCAACCTAGACCGCCTGTTTGACTGGTTCAAACGCAACATGGCGTCTGGCGGACCACTGGCAGCACCGGCGGCAACGCGCACGCCGCTGGCCAACTACAGCCGCAGTGTGCGGTCCACGCCAATGATAGATGTGCCGGCCCCGCCAGTTATGCCGCCATCTTTTCCACCCACGTCGCCGCACGCTCGGGTGTCTCACATGGGCGCCGGTCCGCCACCACCGCCGCCGGTCATGCCGGTACCCGTCGCGGCCATGGCCGGCGCGCCGCCCGACAGGATGGCCCCCGGCGTCGGTGGTGGGGTTGCCAACGGCCAGGACGGCTATGGCGGGCGGGAGTTTGCTCCTCGGGAGCGGGGACCTCCGTTTGGCGGGGACGGCATGTTCCGAGGCGGTGCACCGCCACCGCCGCCGCCGCCACCGCAGGACGGCGCCTACGACGACGGTTACGCGCGGCGTGGTGGCGGCTTCAATGCCCCTGATGGCCGCGATGGCGGCGGTTTTGCGCCCAACTATGGTGGCGCCACTGGGGCGCCCGCGTTTGGCGGCGGCGGCGGCAACCGGGGACGCTTTGATGGCCCCGCGCGTGGCGGCTTTGGGGGCGGTCCGGGCGGCGGCGTGCCCCCCCCCCCACCACCGCCACCACCGCCACCGCCACCACCTCCCCCGATGGGGGCGCCGGGACCCTCCGCCGGGCGGGGCTTTGGTCCCGCTCGTGGCGGCGGCGGCTTTGGTGGGCCCCCGGTGCGCCTGCCGCCGGCGGGGCGCGGTGGCGACGGCGCAGCTGCGCAGCGCCGTGGGCAAATGCCCATCCCAGCGTGGCAAGCCAAGCTGCTGGCCCAGCAGGCGCAGCAGCAGCAACAATAATGAAGTGGGCGCGTTCATCGCGCTGGCTCTGCTGTGTGCGCTCTGTTTCCTTCCTTGACCTTTCCATTGGTGGACAGATGCCGGACCAGAGCGCCGTGCTGTTTGTGTTTGCGTATGCATTTTCACCTCGCTTCCCGTGCTTTGTCCTACTGGTACATGCAATGCCCTGCATGTGGGTGCGTACGGGCGCTGGTCACCCGCCGTCGCCGCCGCTGGTAGTGCGTTGCCTGTAGCAATCTATTCGTGGGTTACTTCTCCACTCTCATGTAGGCGCCACGCGAGGCAGGTCCTCGGCAGTGCGCACGAGCTGACATGGGTGTCAGGCAGGGTTGTCAGCGTTTCGTTTGGTTTGCCAAACATGAACGGAATTCAACCTGATTCCAGGGTTGTAAGTTCATGTTGAATCTACAGATGGTTCGATAAATCGGGTTGATTTCAAGAAACGAACCAAACTGAACGATAAACGACTTGGTTGTATTTATGATTAATTGCCTCGGCAGACAGGAGCTTTCGTTGACCACTTCAAATTGATCAGCCAGGTGGTTGTGCGCTGTGCGGCCGCTCTGACTGCCTCGTTGCCATACCCCCTGCAGGTCAGTCGCGCGGAGAGTTCTGCTCCCAGACCCTCCCTCATGTCAACTGTTACCAATCGGCTGTGTGGCACCCTAGGCGCTGAGTTCGTAGATCGATTCATCTGCGGTTAACGTGTGCGTGAGTCGTAGCCTTTTTGGCTGGAGGATGGATGGTTCGTGGTCGCACCCAGGATTGCGTGGAGTGCAGCAACTTGCTGCAGAAGCAACAGCTTGAAGCTGCTTCTCGGACAACGGGGCATCCACTCTCCCTCAACGCCGCGTCTACACGTATCGGTGTTTGGTCCTTTCTGTTTGGTTCCCCTGTCTCCGTTTCTGCGTGGAGGCCCAGGCGGTTGTCAACGTCGTCGCCGCGGCGTCGGCTCGTACCAGTCGTCTGGATTGTGTCACGGTGGTGGGGCAGGCAAGAAGGGCTCTGTCGCCGGGTCTGCAGCAGGCCTGCTATGCACACGCTACATCGGCTTGGCGACGCAAGCTCGATGGAGCTCGAGTCAGGCAACCCGACTCCCCCAAGCACAATCTCAACTACATTAAACGTGGCACACTAAGTTTTACGCGGAACAAGTATTGCTTTTGACATGTTGCGTTCAACCTGAACGCTCCAGCGTTCAAATGAATCAGGTTGAATTCCGTTCATGTTTGGCAAACCAAACCAAACGCTGACAACCCTGCTAATCACGCTCTTTTGGGGGCGTAAGCACGCAAAGGTAGCACCCATTGCCCTTGAATCTACTTGTTCCGTGATCATGTAGCACGCCTTTCGGACGGGCGGCTATCATTGCGACCAGCTGTGGGGCTGTGTAGAACAAAACAATCACGGACCGAAGACTGCCTTGGCATCCTTCAAGTACAACTCTATGTCAACCAGGTTGGAGAGGAAGACGTGTGGCTTCGCCCTATGGGCGACAGGGGGCGGGAGTACGACGAAGGACGGCGGCCAGGCAGTCTCGGCACCACCGCCGCTGTAAAACCGTGCCAGCTGCAGAAGCAGAAGCTACCGTCGCAGCCGCAGCCACCGACGCAGAAAAGGTGGGAGGGGCACCAGTCTGGGAGGGGGTCAACCCCGTGGCGTTTGGGGCGGCGTGCGAGGGCCGGCGGGCTGATCGTCTCGAGCCGCAGGAGGGCGCCCCTGCCAAAGTCTCCAGTGCATTGGACTGCACAATTTTAAGTTCGTCGTTGGCGTAATTATTTCATGAGATCTCGCCCCAGTTCACGACCTTTTTTGCTTGGGCGTGATGGGTGATCACGTTAAAAACGTGCATGCGATCACGAATCTGGCAGTTCTCAGTAAGGAATCGGGGACAAAACGCTGTGTACCGCCATATGCGCTGCATCCTCTTTTTCACTGGTGGCCGATTCGCCTTTTGATGGCGACGGGCTCCTTGCCCGGGGCTCCTTTTTCGATGGTGCTGTCACGACATCATTTGCGAGACACGTAGTGGGAGGGTTCCGGCATTGTTCCGTGGCAATCACGTAGCAATGTACAGGGTCCCCCGGTTTTCTTTTTTTATGTTTCCTGGCCGCAGAGCGGCGAATAAAAAAAAAAAAAGAAAAGAAGAAAGACTAGAGGACCGGACTGCTGCAACCAAAACCGCGCACACCGACACACAATGAGGCACTCGCCCAGGCTCGACGACATCCCCTCAGCTCGACCACGAACGTTGTACACCACGTCAGCCGCTCGACGCAGGCACAACACCGACGCCAACAACGTAATTGAGGTGAGCCGCCTGCTCCGTCGTGGACTCCTCACCCGCCCACGACCTCACTCAACCCACCGCCACGTCCTCCTCAACGCTGATGAAACCGCCCCCATGATGGCACCATCGCGCACGCGCGGAGCAGCGCTACGTCATCATCGTCAAAGCCAAGCTGCTCCAGCCGCGGCCGCCGTCGCGGCGCCGCCGCCCGCCGTGGGCGCGGCGCTCGCCGGGGGCGGACGATCACGTCGGCCTCGGAGTCGCCGTCGATGCTACTACCGCCAACGGGGGGGAGAAGGGTGGATTGCTGGAGGGAGGTAGTCGAGCCCCGACCCACAAGAGTGGGGGGAGGAAAAATGGTGGCGGGGAAAGCTGTTGCCGACAGAACAGGCGGGGCACCGGTGAGCGCAACGGCAGTGGGCGGAGCAGCGGCTGCGGAAGCACCGACAGCAGCGGCGGCGGCGGCGGCCGTGTCTGTAGCGACTGCAGTGAAGGCCGAGGCGGGCGCGGGGACAGCGGCACTTGAAATCTCCTCCTCCACTCCCGCCACGTCGACCAACGCCAAAGCGCGGAGAGTTGGAAAAAAGTCCACCGCCGCCGTCACGCGCGACGCGGACGGTGGTACCACCGCCGCGGCCTGCGCGTGTGGGATGACAATGGCCTTCCACAGCAGTGGCGAGGACGTCCGCAGCAGCTTTCCGTCTTGTGTCGCCGCACTTGTCACCGACGAGAGCTCCGCGTTGCCGCAGCCGCCACCACCATGGTCGATGGCGCGCCGGTCGGTCGCGCCGCCGTCGTCGCCGTCTGCATCCGTCCCGGGAGCCGCCGCGTTGGCAAAAGCGCACAAGCGGGTCAAGACGCTGGCGCCGTGGCTGGTGCCGACCGCGCCATCCATACCGTCGACAGAGACGTCGCCGTCTCGCTCAGCCAACCTTGCCGCCGACTTGGCGTGAGTTGCCGCAAGGGAGAGGCACGACGCCAAGCTGCGCGCCGCCAAAACCCCCGCCACACGGTCCCTGTCGGCGGTCGAGACGAGCGGCGGCAGCAGCAGCGCCTCGATAGGGGGTGACTCACTCATTCCCGCCGTCGGTCCGTCACCTCCAGTGTGGCTATCCAACATCCGGCACGTGCTCCCTTCGGTGAAACCAGTAGCCGAAGGAGTCGATGCAGTCTTGGACCCGAGCTCCTCCACCCCGTTGGTGCCGCCATCAGCAGCAGCGTCACCGCCGCCGCCGCCGCGTGCCACCCCTTCGTCGAGTCCAGAAGGGTGCAGCGGCAGGCCCGGCGGGTCGGCCCACGTTGACATCTCAGAAAGAACGTCGAGGTGGCGCGCCCACGCAGTCAGCTCCTGCCGCGCCGCCGCAGTCGCCGAAGGAGCACACGGCCTGTCGGCCGGCAGCGACGACGGTAGCGCCGTCTTGGAGGCACCAATGGACGCGTCGGGCGGTGCCGAGCACGCACTGTGAAGCAGTCCCGCGTCAGCACAGGCCGCGTAGAGCGCCATGACCGGCGGGGGGTCATCCGACCCGCCCCGAGGACTCCCCATCGACGCGTGCGCCTCGAAAGCGCGCAACGAGACGACGCTGTCTGCGCGCCGACAACGCACTGTGCCACCAGAGTGGTCGCACAGCGGCAGGCCACCGACGCCAAGCGCCGCCGCGGCAATCGAGACGGGTGCAACCGCCACCGCATGCCCGGCCGACGGCGCACCCCAAAATTGCAGCGCGTTGACTGCCGCTCGCAGGTCCCGCCCGCACGCGGCGGCCAGCAGCGCAGCGCCGGGATCGGCAACAGCCGGCGCCGATGGCGCCTCCGCCACCATTCTGCTCGCCTTGGCGTCCCCACCTGTTCCCGCCACGACGCGCTGCTCCGCCGCAGCAGCGGCAAGAAGCTCCGCCGCGCCTGCTAACCCCGGCCGCGCCATGCCGATGAGCTCCACTGTGAGGCGGCCGGCGCGAGAGCCCGGGCCGCGCCGCCCCAGCGGCGACGGCCCTCCGACCAGGAAACCCCCATCCCCCTCCCCGTCCGTATCGTCGGCCAGCCTTCCCACCGAGCCGCCGCTGCCTGCCGCCCGCAACACCGCCCGATGGACGGGCCCTGCACCCGCCTCCAGACTGCTCACCGTGAAGATGACGGGGCGACGCGCGTCGCCCCGCACCAGGCCGTCCATCACTTGCCAAAAGAGGCGCTCGTCGGCCAAAAGCGTCTCCGCGTCGTCGAGCAGCACGAGAGAGCGGGCGGCGGTGGCCCAGGAAGCACCGTCGGCGCCACCGCCGGCCGACGAGGCAGCCGTGGGCGCACAAGCTGCTGCGCTACCGCTGCCGCCACTGCTATCGGGTGCCCGCGCCAGGCGCTGGGACTGGGTGGCCTCGGCGAGTCGGTCGAGAAGCCCCCGCCCAGAAGAACGGAGAGTGGCGGCGCTAACCTCCAAGACTGAGTAGCCGAGCTCGGCTGCCACCGCGTACACAACCGCTGTCTTGCCACTGGCCGTCGGGCCGGTGATGACCGCAAAGCGCTGCTGTCCGGCGTCGGGGCGCCGGCGCTTGGATCGCCCGCGCGGCGTGGCGGGAGTGGTTGGTGGCCGCCCGGCGCTGGCCCCGGATGTCCCCAAAGACGGTCCAGCAGTAGCGTCGCTGTCGCCGTCGCTGTCGCCCCACGCGCTGGCCGACGAGCTGCCGTCGCCGTGTCGTCCATCCGTCGAATCCTCCGCACCGTCCGCGGGCGAGGGCGTTGCCGAAGCTGCTGCCGACCGCCGGCGCCGCTTGCGACGGCCTACAGTCGACGACGCTCCCCCAACCCCGCCACCCACTCCCTGGCAGCGGCTGCCGTAGCAGCGGCGGATCCAGGTGGCCAGTTGCTGGCCGCCGGCCGACTTGACGACACCCGCTCGCAGGCGATACAGGTCCACCCAGGCTGCCTGGTGCACGGTGCCATCTTCGTCACCAGCACCAGCCCGTGTGCTGGCGTGGTCGTCGACGTTGATGGTGACATCTGAGCCCGCCACGAGAGTCGCACTCGACGCCGTACCATCCTCGTGCTGGTCCGCGCCGTCAAGGAAGTGGCCAAACGAAAAATCTGGGCTGTCAACCTCGGCTGCAGGTGGCGGCAGCAGCCGGCAGACGCTGCTTGCGCCACCACCCAGCGGTGGGCGGCCTGTTGGCGCGAGCGGCGGCGTGATACCAACGTGGCAGGAGGACAGTTGGGAGAGCCACGCGTCGGGTGGGGGCGGCAGCGGATGGTCCGTCGTCGAAGCTGCCGCCGCAGACGATGCGGGCGCCGGCAACCCCCCCGCTCGGAGCACCCCGGTCGAGCGCGCTGGGGGCGGGGCTGTGAAGAAAGGGTGCAGCGGAGCCGCGCGGCGGGGCCGCTTGGCCACTGCTGTTGCCGCCACGGCCGCCGCCGCGGCCGTAGTCGCCAGTCCGCCGCCGCCACCGCCTGCATCGAGCGTGAACTGGCCATTGGCGGGCTTAGCAAGCCGCACCGCCCGCGTGGGGCGGCCACTCGATCGACGACGGCCGGCGGCAGTGGCGGCATCGGAATCGACGTTGCCGTTGCCGTTGTCGATGCCATCGCCGACACCGTCGCCGTCACCTTCACCGTCGCCACCACCGCCACCGCCACCACTGGAGCCGGCAGCACGCGCCGCCGACTGGGAAGCGGCACGTGTCGCACTGACGCGGGACGAGCGCCGCTTGTGAAAAATGGGGGCGAGACGTGGCGCCTCGGCCGGCCCACCCGACCCGCCGTCGCCCGCACAGACGCCGCCCGCCTCCACAACCGCCGCCGCCGCCGCCACCGCCGCCGCCACCGCCACCGCATCTCCCAACGGATCCGCGCCTGGCGATGAGCAGCTACCGGCGGCCTCACTCGGTACGCCGCCCGCCTCCAAACCAGCACCCGCCCCATGAAGGGAGGGGCTGGGCACACATGGCAGCTCCGCCGGCTTCATCTCCTGCCACTGGTCGGAGATACCACCGCTTGATCGCGCGGCGACCAAGCGCTTGGCCAGGCGGGCGGCCTGCCGCTCGTGCGCCACCGATGGCGTCAAGACCACCCCCGGCATGCGTTGGATCGCCCAGCCGGCCGGAAAGTAAAGAGGGGAAGCGTTGGCCACACGTGCGGCAACGTCCACAGCGGCCCATGACAGGGGATGTGGTTCGGCGCCTGCTACAGTGGCGAGAAAGGCAGGAGGCGCCGCGGGAACCGGCGGGAGGACCGTCGGGGTGGGGGCGACGGGAAGCGCCGGAGGGGGGGGCGGCCGAGAAGCAATAGTCCGCAATGTTCGGGCGACGCGCGGCACAGGCGAGGGCACCACGCCGGGGACAGGGGACACATGGCGGGCAGCTGGCTGGGGCGACGTGGCTGGTGGCGCAACACCCGAGCCACATACAATCACGGGTGACGCCGCGCGAGTGCCGGCAAGGACCACGGGCGGGGACGCCGGTCGGCTGCTTGCAGAATCTCCGACAACAGGAGCAGAGGCCGGCGACGCACCAGCCACCACATCAACACCCACAGCTGGCACCGGTGGATGCGCCACGGCTGCCACCGACGAAACACCCGCGGCCGCCCACACCGGCGCTTGCACGCCAGCCACCGCCGGCGCTCCCGCGTGGAACACCAACGACTCACCGTCGGCAGTGGTCTCTGGGAGCGCAGGCACGGCTCTCACCGGGAGCAGCCCCACACCCTCCCCACATGCGGGCGTGTGCCAGCCCTCGGGCAGCACAGCCTCGTCGGCGTCCATCACCGCCGCTGCCGCCGCGATTGCCGCCCCGGCTGCCGCCTCGTCGGCCGCCGCCGTGTCGGCCGCCTCCGCGTGAGCGACAGCGGCGTCGGCCGCCGCCGGTGGTGTCATCAAAAAGGCGGGCACTTGGGCACCCTGCATCTCGTCACCAAGGGGCTCCACCGTCGCGACGGCAGCCGGCGTCAAAACACCCGCCGTCGGCTGATCGATATCCACCGCCGGTGGGTCGAGAGAGGGCTCGACTACAAAGCCAGACGGTGTTGGCAGACCGCAGCCGGCAATAGCAGGACGCACAGCGTGTGCGCCACCTCCACCGCCACCTCTCAACCGCGACGATGAAACCCCGCCTGGCGGAGACGCCGCAAAATAGGCGGTAAGCGGGCGTTGCGGGCCGCCACCTTGGCCGCCCGCAGCGGCGAACCCAGACCGAGTCCGCACCGTCGGCGGCGTCGGCGGCGGCGGTGGCCGCGGCATGGGAGCCCTCGTCTCCGCACCGAGGCCACCTAGCGGCGCCGACGAGCGCAGAACGGTGGCAGAGGTGGGGGGTGCAGGGGGGGGGGAAACAGGAGGGGCGGTGAGAGGCGGGCGACGCGGCGGGCGACGCGTCACAGAGACACTGGCCATGCGGGGTGGAGCAATGCGACGGAGGGGAAGGGCGAAAAGAGATGGCACCCGCAACGGTGGGCAAGGGGAGTGGGGCCCAGCGTGGAAGGGGGGCAGCGTGTGGTGGGCGATGCTGTCGCCGCAGTCGGCAGCACGCCGACGGGCGGGGGTGTAGCAAAAGTGAGCAGGAACGCGACCGCGCTCACGTGTGGTGGCGCGGGGGTCGTGGGTGGCAGCAGCGACGGCTGGAGACGAGATCCGATGCATCCACGAAAGCGCGCGAAACGAAAGCAAGGGCGCGCTTCAACAGGAAGGCGCGGAACATTAGCAACGGTCGAGTAGTAGCCCCCCCTTGAGAAGAAGACGGTGAATTGTTGAGCTGCCCTCGACATTGCGGGCACCTTTTTACTATTTTCAGTCATTCTCTCGAAAATTCCGAACGCCAACTTTTGCAAAAGAGTGCCAGATCGGCCTTTACCACGCCCAGTTAAGAAGACCCAGATGGCGTCTTCTGGATTGTTCATAGCTTTCCGTTTGTCTATTGGCCACTGCTGAAAATAGCGATAAGCCATTGGCCAGCAGAACAGCTGCCACAGCTTCTGAAAGCGTGTCGCGAACAATTTATACAGCATCGACGTGTCATGGTGATGGCTTAATTGCAGCGGTCCCAGGCGGTGCCCAGTCCTTGATCGACTAATGTCTTTCGGACCAAGAACAGGCCTTCCAGATCCGTTGGCAGTCGCGCCGGTGAGGTGTGGCCTTGCAGTTGACTTGGTCGTGACCATGCACCATCATCCCCCTGCGCAGTGTGTGACGGCCCGGCACATGGCCCCCATACTCGGGGAACCACATTCCGCAGAAATATGTCCCACTACCACATATTTCAAATTGTTCCGTTGGCGGCCCACTTGTGATCACCTCGTGGCTCACCAACCACAACCGCGATCCCAATACTTCCCTGGGACTAGTAAACCCCCGGGAGCGCCCCTACTTAACGGCCTAATTTTGCGTAAACCCGACTTGGATTATCGACTTATGTTACTCCGCGCCCCTGACCCCGGGGCGCCGCGAGGGTGTCACGTAGCA
>ENA-ORXT01003809-ORXT01003809.1-marine-metagenome-genome-assembly--contig:-NODE-3809-length-16145-cov-3.614887_pt1 | contig 16145 bp, 8 predicted proteins | sample MGYA00237868_ERZ511482 | MGnify/ENA metagenome assembly ERZ511482 | reverse complement strand
AGATCAGGTAGGTTACTCGATTACAAGTTTCGATATACTGGCATTCATCTATACCAAAAGTCTCTTTAAGTCTGGATATGCCGTCAGAAACCCTTTGTTCATTACCACCTTTGAGGTAGAAATGGCCTATATCCTGAACATTCAGGTTATGATGGGTCACAGTAAGGACCTTATATGGCTCTAAAACAGACATATTGGAACCATAAAGATAACTTACTAGACAAGGAGCAATGTCATAAATATGTAATATGCTACTATCCCGAATAAGCTTAAATTCAGTGTAATTCCTATATTAGTACTTGATTTCTATTCCTACCTATGTAACTGTACCTTCATTTCTACCCGATTAATTATACAATTGGTAAAAATTGTTAAGCCTATTTAGAAGAAACCTACTTGCCAATAACCTCTTGCTATTGGTATTTGCTATAGCCCTGATGGCTGCATGGCCAATCACAGGGGACGGACTTCCCTATAAAACCAATTCTATTCCTGCGCTATCCAATCTGCTTTCTCTACTGGATGATAACAAGTTGTTCAAAGTGAGTTTGTCCGTGATTTTGATTTTTATCCAAGCGCTCTTACTGAACAACCTGATCATAAGGCATAAGTTAAGCAGGGCTTTGAGTACGATCCCTGCAGCTGTATTTGTGTTGTTTACTTCATTTGTCATAGAGGATTATCATTTTCATCCCGTACTTATCGCCAATGTTTTCTGCTTACTATCTATCAATAGTCTGTTCAAGATTTACAAAAAGCATCTACCTATCGTCACCATTTTCAATTCTGGATTCTGGATGGCGGTTGCCAGCATCATATATCAGCCTTACATCGTTTACTTCATCGTATTATTAATAGGATTGTACTCGATGCGTAATTTGGACTTGAGAGAAAGCCTGCAAATGTTTTTAGGTTTACTGGCGCCAATGGGCTTGATAGTAGTGTGGGCATTTTACCATGGTCAGTTGCACACAATATTACTCTCAGTAATTGATAATTTTTCTGTGCCTGACTTGAGTAAGATCAGCTTACTCAATATGCTGAAGCCGTTGCTTACACTCTCTTTTATAATCTTAGCGGGTTTGTTCCATAATGAAATCAAAAAGAAAAAGAAATTTGATGCCATTAAAAAAATAGAGCTTGGTTATTGGTTAATGCTTTTTTCTATTTTCACGATTTTTCTAATGTCCCCTTTACAACAACCGCACTTGATAATAGTATCCATTCCCATAGCGATAAGCCTTGGACTATTACTCGAGTCTAAGAACAATAGTGTGATAAAGGAATTTTTATTCCTACTGGGGATAGGTGTTTACGTCGGCTTTCTATTAGATGTCGTCTGATACCAACAACCCAACCAATTCCACCAGAGCGAAAAGCCAATACGATTACTACAAAGAAGCATCGCCCCTCTAAAAACAAAAGAGCGATGCAGAATGGTTATTATATCTTCAGGTCAATCCACCTTGGTGAATCTCAAACTTCTACCATTTTCAGTGATCAAAATATGGACTCCAGCATTGAGCTCGGTGATTTTAATTCTTTCTGAATTCCCAATCTTAACTTTCTGTTGTATCAAGTTGTATATGACATAGGATTCTCCATCAAGTCCTGAAATTTTCAATTCTTCTCTTGCAGGATTAGGATAAATAATCAATGGTTTGATCGAGGAAATTATAGTCGTGAAACACGATTCCTTATTACCACATTCATCCTTGACTTCAAACGTTGTTATGATAGAAGTTTCACTACATAAGCTGCTTCGGATTTTAGACAAGTCCGGACTGGTAATTATCTCCATGATATCACAAGGACTTTCTAATATTTTCAAACTGGAAAGCAAGATTTCATCAATATCCTGAGTCCTACAATTGATATTGGAAATGGCCGTTTCACAACTGAGATCTATAATTTTTTTCGATCCTAAATCATGAATCTCTTGATGCTCTTCATGAATAATTCTGGTATCTGCATAACAACCTATGGCATGACAAGGACCTAAATAGTCCCCTTGATGATAAGATACATGAGTATAGACGTCCATATAATCAATGCATATGGATTGGTCAGGAGCATGGCATACCCATACTTTGGAAACACCACTGGAGTCACACTTCCACAATTCCTCAAGGTCAGTATAACTGGATGGTGGGTAGGCGCAGTCTGGCAATCCATCATTATCATTATCCACAGTGTCATCCCCTCCATCACACAAGTCACAACCATTATCCATAAGATCACAATCATCATCAGGACCAGTAAGTGTAACTATGGATTCACAGGTAGAACTGTTACCTGCTGCATCTGTAACTGTCAGGACAACTGTATAATCCTGATGTAAACAAGCAAATTGAGTCTCACTGACCACCAAGCTGGGAATGCTGCAATTATCATGAGAATTATCATCTAGCTGCTCAGGAGTTAATTGAGCTTCACCAGAACTATCTGTGTATAAAGTGATATTCATGCAAAGAGCAACTGGTGGTTGTGTATCCTCTGGGATGGAAATTGTCACCTCATCAGTCGCGGTACAACCACTCTCATCAGAAACAGTCAGAACATAGGTAATGGTTGTATCAGGAGTACTAATCGGATTAGAGCGGGTGTTATCATCAAGAAATAAATCAGGTTGCCACAAAAAGTCATCACCACTCGAAGCATATAGCTGTGCACTACCTCCTTCACATATTTCTTGATCTGCGCCTGCATCGGCATTAGGCCCTTCTAGCACATACACGTGCACAACTGCTTCATCTGAGCAGCCATACGTATCAGATACGGTCACTGAATAGGCTGTATACTCTGCTGGAGAAACTGATATGGTGGCAGTGGTTTCTCCTGTGCTCCATACATAAGCAATACCTCCTGTTGCCGTCAGATCGGTCACACCTTCTCCACAAGCCAATGCCCATCCACCTGCATCCGCTGTCGGATAGTCATGGACAAATACATTGACAGAAGTCTCTCCAGTACAACCATTCGAATCAGTTGCAGTTACAGCGTAGGAACTCTCAGAACTAGGATTCACATTGATGCTCGAACCAGTCTGACCTGTATTCCATAAATAACTTTCTCCACCTGTAGCTATCAACTCGATAGATTCTCCTAAACAAATATTCTGATCCTCCCCTGCATCTACTAATGGCAAATCATAAACCTCTACTAACACAGAATCCACCTGAAAGCAACCCTCGTCATTAGTAACCGTCACGAAGAAAAATTCTGTCATTGAGGGTGAGACTGAAATCTCTGAATCAGTTGCTCCTGTGCTCCATAGATAACTAATGCCTCCTGAAGCAGAAAGTGAAACATTCTCCCCAGAACACATTGTCTCATCCATTCCCGCATCAGCATAAGGCAAATCCAATAAAGTAACAGTGACACTATCACTAGCCACACATCCAGCCTCATCTGTAACAGTCACGAAATAAGTGCAATTGACAACTGGAGTAACTACTATCGCATTACCAGTCTCGTTGTTACTCCATGAATATTCTATTCCTCCAGTTGCCGTCAACTCAATAGAGTCTCCATAACATATCGTTGCATTTGCACCAGCATTTACAATGGGCAGATCAAGTACTGTTACAGTAACCTCATTCGTAGCAGTACAACCATTGTCATCAGTAGCCGTTATCGCATACGCTGTAGTAGCAACTGGTGAGACTGTAATCATATCTGTCGTTTCTCCAGTACTCCACAAATAACTTGCACTTCCGCTCGCTGATAAATCAACTGAAGAACCAATGCAAATCTCTTCATCAGGACTAAACGCGGCAGAGGTGTTCTCATCGACAACGACCATATGCTCGGCGATAGCCGTACAACCCATATTATCAGTTACTGTAACAAAAAAGAGATTCTCCTCACTAGGACTAATCATTATTGTAGAGCTGGTTTCTGAATTACTCCATAAGTACAAAGATCCACCCTCAGCTGAAATTTCAATTTCATCGCCCAGACATATTTGACCAAGTCCTATGACAAATGGATCAGGTAAAGGGTTTACTGTAACTAAAAGGTCATCAGAATCTGTGCAACCATTTTGGTCTGTTACAGTAACTATGTAAGTCGTAGTCACTAGCGGACTGACAGTAATAGAACTCGTATTTTCTTCCGTACTCCATAAATAACTCATGCCCCCTGAGGCAGAAAGAACTATGGTTTCATTAAGACATACGCTCCTATCATTTCCAGCATCAGCCTCAGGCAACTCATGGACAAGAACTTCCACCGTCTCTATAGCAATGCAGCCATTTTCATCTGTAACAGTGACCGAGTAAGTGGAAGTCACAACAGGAGCTACCGTAATAGAAGCCGCTGTATCGCCAGTGCTCCAGAGATAGGAAGTGCCTCCAGAGGCGATTAATAAAACAGATGAGCCAGTACATACTTCTTGATCTGGAATTAGTACGGCAGTTGTGTTTTCATTGACCATTACTGAATGTAAAGCAATTGCTGTACACCCATTTGCATCTGTGACTGTTACGCTATAATCAATATTGGAAGTAGGAGAAACTGAAATGATATCAGTGGTCTGTCCATTACTCCAAAGATATGTGTTGCCACCTGTAGCTTGTAAGTCTATAGATTCAAAAAGGCAAAGCTGATCGGGGCCGGTTATTTCTGCAATGGGCAACTCATTAACAGTGACATCGACTTCTGCTGTATCTGTACAACCATTGGCATCGGTGACAGTGACTGTATAAGTTGTAGACACCAACGGACTGACTGTAATAGAACTCACACTTTCTTCCGTACTCCATAAATAACTCATGCCCCCATTAGCTACTAGTTCTGATGACTCACCAATACAAAGGCTCATATCTGTAGTGACTTCAGCTGAATTATTGAATTGGACGATCACTGTTGTATTCTCTATCGCAATGCAACCATTTTCATCGGTCACTGTAACATGATAAGTTGTGGATTCCGATGGAGACACTGTTATTACAGGAACTCTTGCCCCATTACTCCATAAGTACGAAACACCTCCAGAGGCTGAAAGATCTGCCTCATAACCCATACATATTTCTTGATCATCAATTACTGCTGCGGTCGTGTTTTCATTCACTATAACTTCCGTTTCGGCAACATCTGTACAACCGTTCTCGTCTGTAACTGTAACGCTATAACTAGTTGTATACTCAGGCGTAACATTTATTATAGGATCATGATCGCCTGTACTCCAAACATAACTGACCCCACCACCTGCACTCAGTACAGTTTGATTATTGTCTGAACAAATTTCCAAAGTGTCGCTTACAACCGCAGAATTATTCTGATGTACAGTAACCGTAACTTCGTCCACATTTCTACATCCATCTGATTGCGTAACAGTAACAAAATATGTTGTTCCTACAAGCGGACTGACTTGAATAATAGCAGTGGGATCTCCTGTGCTCCATAAATAATTGTCCCCACCAGATGCTTGCAATTCAGCAACAAAGCCTATGCATATTTCCTGATCAGGACCAGCCTCAGCTAGAGTGAGCTCTGGCTGAGAAATAAATTCAGAAAATTCAAATTCACAGTAAGGACCTTCTGTTGTTCTGACATAGACTACATATTCCCCTGCCGAGAGATTTTCAAAGTAAGGCTCCCAGGTCCAACTTACTTGATCTAAGCTGAACTCATACGGTGGATTACCCGCAATGATGGATATATGAATATTACCTGAAGCTTCTCCGAAACATTGAGCATTATTAGACTCCAGAACAAAACTTACATCATCACAGGGGTCTTCAGGATTACTACCGTAAGCACATTCATCCTCATCCAAGGTCCCTCCTTGATCACAATCAAGACCTTCAAACAAAGAGATATTGCCACAGATAAACTCTGAATCTAAGGCGTCGTCATCATCATTCAAGGTGAAATATTGCTCACAACTAACTGTGGTCATGCAATCGTCCGTCGCAGAATAATTAATCAAATAAACGATCTCCTGACAACTGCTATGAATTATCATCGGGTTAGCCACTGCTTCGTGATAATTTAATCCACAAGGCTGATTCACTATGGCAGATGAACCTTGAACATCAGACAACTGACTCACAGTAATATCAGGAGGACAATCTATGGTCAAACCTTCATTGTCAATAGAGAAAACTTGATCACAGCTCATTATATTTCCACATAAGTCTTGTACTTCATAAGTAATGATGTATTCTGCTCCATCGCAAATCTCTAGACCATTCATAAGCTGTGGAGAAAAACTATTAATTGCAAACTCAACTTGACAAGAACTAATAACAGTAGGGATTTCTGGTACGACACTTTCAATACAATTTACATTTGTATCTGATGGACAAATAATCATTAAACCAGAATTATTAATGGTAAATCGCTGTACACAACTTTGCGATGAACCACAATCATCAGTTGCCGTATAAGTAAGGTCATAAATTTCTCCATCGCAACCCAATTCTGTAGCTTGTGCGATTGCCTCAGTAGTAGTGAAAACTGGATTTGAGTCACAATAAGAAGTAATATCTAATTCTCCAGGAGTGATTTCATCATGACATGAAACAATCTCATCAGCCGGACAAGTTATACTCAGTCCAGGATTCTGAATGGAAAATTTTTGCACACAATCTAACTGAATATCACAATGATCATTAACGGAATATCGCAAGTTATAGAGGGCACCATCACATCCCATATTTCCAGATATTAATTGTGGAGGGTGTACATAATAAGAAGTTTCAATTCCACAAGGCTCTATTATTTCAGGCTCTCCACTTATTATTTCCTCGGGACAACTAACCACTCGGTCAGTAGGACAGACAACTTGTGTCCCATTATTCTCTATGCTTAATTGTTGAGTACAAATAGCCTCACTACAGGTATTTATAACCTTATATAACACTACATAGCTAGCACCATCACATAATGAATTTCCGAAATTCAGTTTAGGTTCATAGGTCGTAACGTCTACTTCATATTCACAAGTGGAAAATATTACAGGTTGAGAAGTGGAGAAATCTTTTAAGCAATCCACAGTAACATCTGCAGGGCATGAAATAGTCAAAACTTGTTCCGCCAGGGTAAAAGTCTGTACACAACTGGCTTCTCTTCCACAATCATCTTTACTCCGATATGTCATTTCATATATACTCCCATTACAACCTTCAGGTCCCGCCGCTAACTTCAATTCTGTATTGTATCCAACCTGTAATCGATTGCAAGTCACATCAATGAACGGCTTCCCTTGAACAATTTCTGCAAGACAATTTACCGTAACTGAAGCCGGGCATTTAATCTCAGGCGCATCAAAAACCAATAGAAACTTTTCTACCGAAGTAGATGAATTGCCGCAAGCATCTTCAGCAAACCAATATCGAGAAATTACTATAGGATCCCCGGGACAGCCGCTACCCTCTTTCCACACGTCTTCTGATTCTAAAGTAAAATTAGAACAATTATCTAAAATCCTTGGAATTGTAGCCACTGGTAAATCCCAATCACAACTAATCTCTTTTGGTTTGAAAAAAGGTAATTCTGGTGCTTCCCAATCTCTAATCTTAATACTTTGCACACAAGTAGTTGTGTCATATACGGAATCTTTGTACCATCGTTCTACCGTCCACTTTCTACTTATCTCATTTGCACAATCACTCTCATCAGAATAATCTTCATAATGCCTATTCCCTATGGAATAAGGTGGAGCTGGTACCAACAAGTTCAGCATGGAGTTTAAATTTGGGTCCAATGACTCAGAACAATCAACAGTCTTGCGCCCAGGGCACACATCCTTATTTATTTCATTCTTAATCGACAGTACCTTACCACAGCCACGGCAATCTGCAGAAGTTAGCTGATATTCTCCATCTTGGTCCGCAATAATCTCTTGTTCGTATGATACTGTACCATCAGGTCTAGTCCATTGAAATTCGTGAGTGGATTCAGCTTTTTCAGTATCTAATGGCATGGAATACAATTTTAACCCCGACAAGACAAATTGTTCAATACTCGATGGATTGCCTTCGGAATTCAAAAAATAATATTCAAGTGAATTTAGCACCTGGTCAGTCATGAAACTCATACAATATTCTTGTGTATTTGCATTCACATCAAAGGTCTTTTCGAGATTTCCATTTATGACCAGAACCAACTTTTCCATGTCATCCTTGATGGTAGGTCCTTGTAATTCTATAGTGCTAAAGCAAAGATTATATAGGGCATTGCCCTTATATGTGTCCAAGGCATCGACATTACTATTTAGTCTAAATTCATACTTTACTTTGTTGATAACACTAGATTGCTGGTTGGAATTATCCTGATTCTTGATATAGCGCCACACAGCGGACACTTCTTCCTTTACTTCTGAAGCCAGATGATGAATCTCGATATTATCCAGATAGAAATCAATATCCTCGCCGCTGCCCTCTATCTGAGTAAATAATCCAATCTTATGATTATCACTCGTTGCAATGAAACTCATACAAGACTCTGAAACACTAGAACCGCTAGAAACAATACTTTTTTTAGAATGAACTGTTACGGCAATTTTATTCATAGTTGTTTCTTGATTTGCTATATGATCAAAACAAACAGAGTAGGAGTCACCAGGACATAGGTTTATAATATCAGATTCCATAAATTGTGGCTCAGAGCCAGCTGTATGATTAAGATGAAAAGAATATTCATCAAAATTTTCAGGTGCATCAAATTCAGAATTGGCAATCGTTTCAGCATCATTATGATAAGTCCATCCCAATGAGATAGTAGAACCACCCGCTACGTATTCAGCATTGTTATTAGTGACCACTCCCTCACACTCAGAAAAACATCCTCCACTGTCTCTTTCTAATATCGGTCTCAAAATAACGCCTCCATCAGATTCCTCATGATCTATCCGAATCTCCAATAAATCACAATCAGCCTCACAACAACCACCCATCACCTTGATCTCATCTAGGAACCAAACAGATAATGCCGATTCAGAATTACGACCTGTATTGGGTATCAACTCAAAGATAAATTCTGTTGAAACACTAACTATAAGCTCTTGAATATGAGACAACCTGAAAATCTTCTCTGACCAATCCCGAGAAGTCTCAATATTTGCCTGAGAAAAAATTAGTTCATCCTCTTTATATATTTTCAATTCGAAATGCTCAGGATAATTATTAGCTAGACCATTAACAGACGCTGGCGCTTTCTCCATGAATTCTAATCCTGTTATCTGACCTTTTGAATCAGGTCCTATGGTAACTGAAAAGGCTATACCTGCAGTATCACCTGAAGATTCTCCGAGCTCAATACATAGAGCACCATTATTTATGCCATTGGAGCTAGTAGGTTTACTGATATCGGCTAGAAACTGATAATTGTATCCTGAAGCAGACGTATGTTCTCCAGATTGAGATAGAAAAATAGGTCCCGCTTTTGTGGCGACACAATTCCCATTATACACCTTGGCCGACAACTCTAATTCCGTATTACTATGAGATCCCATCTGCCAAGCAGCCAATAAGTTATCATCATCCGACTTACCGGAAAAAAGTATATTATCTACATAGACTCGAGTATCTCTACTCAAATTACTAGTAGCTAATCTTAAAATCATCTCATTCTTCAAGAAACTTCTAATTGGAAAAGTAAATTTCTTTACTAAACCGTTCTGCCAGGATTGAGTAGTCAATGAAGGCAAATCCCCAATCTCTCTCAACACATTGAATGTTTCTCCTCCATCTGATGATACTTCCAGATAAATGTGCTCATCCATGGAAGAAGCATTAAGCACCATCAAGTCAATAGATAAATTAACACCACAATAATCTCCTAAGTCGATTAATTCTGTGGCGATGAAAGGGTCATCGCCTGATTCATTCTTCTTAAGCAACAACCTTCTTTGAGGTGAGCCATCACCTACGACATTGACTATTTGAGCAGATCTAGTCTGAGTCCATATCCCCATATCCTCCTGAAAATCACTTACATATATATCATTAGAGGATTGGGAGAAAACTGAAGACATGAAAAAGAAAAATATAATAAGGGCATAGCCTACACGAAGAGTGTAGCTACTATCACTAGCAACTGGCAACATAGATAGATAAATTAAATTCAGTGAATAACGTAAGATAAAGCCCCAATACCAGTTGACACAATGGATGGCGTCCAACTAATATTCTGGTGCCTTAATATTATTCTAGCGGGAAATTTTATTTAGTAAATGTATGGATCTGATATACGTTGGAGAATGAAACCAGGAATCTGGAGGCCGCTTCTCATAGAGAGGAATAGAATGCATAATGTGGATTAAGGGTAATTAAATCACACCCTATTGAGTTATAGTGGTAAGCTTTGGATATAGGGTATAGTTCGTTAACTTAATCTAGTCAAACATTGTGCCACTAGGTTTTCATCGAATCATTAATGGTGCAAAAAAAATCGATGAATATCTTAAGCAAAATTCTATAAAGCCAGTACCATCAAGCCTTTAGCCATTGACTTTCCACTATCTCTTTGAAGTGCTTCTGCACTCCCAGCTTGCCCCACTCTTGTTTCTCCTGATCAGTCCACAACGTTTCAAAAAATATAATTCGTTGAAATCTTGATTTGGGAGGAAGATACTCTCTCCAATTAGTGCCACCTGTACCGGTATCATTCATAGATAAATGACGACTAGAGGCCATAAGATGACTCAGCTTCCAGAACACATTAATCCATCTGTCGTAGGCTCGGAGTAATTCCCTTAGTTTCTCGTCATGCTTAATCAGATTATCAGCCTTGTAGAAATGGTAAGCTATATTCTTAAACTTATATTCTTTGATCATAAGCTTGAATTCATCATTATACTTTTCCTCAAATTCCACTAAAGTCAAGGTTTTCTTCTGAGTTTTCAAATCAATCCCACCCTTCTTCCAATAGATATGATCATATAATTTCTCAAGAGGCAAATCTCTCTTGGCCCTACCCTCTTCGTCTAGCAAGCTATTGAGATTGGTACTCATTATTTCTATGTGTCTGAACTGCGCACCTTGGAATCCACTCGCTGGCAAGAGTGCCATCCTGAACTTCGCAAATTCATATCTGTCCATACCCATCTTCATTATATCAAAGCTGTTGCAGAGGTGCTTGAAGTAGTTATTGACTCTGGCTATTCTTTTCTGCCAGTTTTTTAATTCCAAAAACTCCTTCCTTTCTGTATCAGTAAGCAGTTGTATTTCTTGTTTGATCAATTTGAAATATAGCTCACAGATCTGGTGATACGTAATGAAAATCATTTCGTCGGGATAATCAGTACGTGGAACTTGTAGTCCAAGAAGGCTGTCCACATGTATGTAATCCCAATAGTTCAAGCCCTTGGATTGTACTAAGCCTTCCAAGTAATCATAGAAATCCTGCCCTATGACATCATACTTTTCCTTTAGCTTTTCTAAGTATTCCTGCCCTTTTTCCAGTTCTTCCTTGTTATTCATATTCTAATCTGAATTCTAAAAGTTACTGATATTCTTGATACCAATTTTCTCCTTGACTTGAAAAAGTGTATCTCTAGCTATCTGTCTTGCTTGCTTGGACATCTCCCTGATAGCATCGTTCATCAGTGAAGTATCCTTAAGTACCTCCGTCCTATTTTTTTTGAGCTGAGCCGTTATTCTAAGCAGTGCCTCTGTCACTGCAGTTTTTATTTCTAGCTCTCCCAGATTCTTATTGCCAGATAGCTCATCAAAATTGCCCTCACTACCACAGGCCTTTAGAATTTCTAATAGATTATCCTTTCCCTCAGCACTGAAGTTGGCTCCACTGATTTTTCTCCGAATTGCTGCTTCAGTTTCAAAGAGTTTAATCGAATGCTCATCACTGAGACTCTTGGACATTTTCTTGGAAGGATCTACCAGTGATTTTATTTCTGGTGTCTGAGTGAACTTAGGTACAGGTACATTAAACACAGGGCCAAAATCCTTATTGAATTTTTTCGCAACCCGCTGTGTCAACTCCAGATGCTGATCTTGATCTTTACCCACAGGAACTGCATCTGGTCTGTATATTAGAATATCAGCAGCTTGTAGTAAAGGATAACTGAACAAGCCTGCTGAAATATCATCATCATTCTTATTCTCGGTCTTAGAAACAAATTGTTTTTGCATAGCCAGTTCCTTATGACTGACCATAGTGCCCAGTATCCATGATAGCTCCACATGCTCAGGCACCAGTGATTGTACAAATAAGGTGCTTTTACGAGGATCTATTCCACAAGCTAGCAAGTCGATTATCATCTGATCCGTATGACGTCGCAATTTTTCTGGCTCATGTGCATTAGTCATCGCATGCAGATCCACAATGCCATAGATACAATTGTGATCAGCTTGCAACTCAACCCAATTCTTAACCGCTCCGAAATAATTTCCAATATGCATCTCGCCAGTTGGCTGGATACAACTTAACACGTCAACATTCTTCATAGAAAAATTTAAACATTATCCAGATTATCAACATTTCGATGAATCAAAGTGCTCAGCACTATTGAGAAAAAGCAATAAAATGTGAAGAAAATTATCCCGGGAGATAGCTTGGAATAATTAACTGTTTCTATACTTACACTCTCTGATCCGCCGCCAGCCATACCAGAGAGCTGGGAATTTATCAAACCATAGAAGCCTATGTATGACATGAAAATGGCAACCACAAACACATCCGCCATACTCCACTTACCCAAATAGAAGATCACGGTCTTGACTACTGCACTACTACGAGCCCTCTCTACAAATAAATAAAAAGTTGTAAGCAACATTTTCGAAAATGGTAACACGATACTGAACAAGAGAATCATCAACCCGACCAACTTGAGGTCCCAAGTATGACCTTTAATCAATGTTCTGGTAACATCTACTATGCTCTTACTCTGAAAATACATCACCTGCTCATCAAAATGCATCTCCTCTCCTATCAGTTTCAGATCCACATCTGACAATCTCGCATCCAGGTCTATCATAGGCAAACCCAAACCTAAACCCAAAAAAACAACACAGACTATCGTGAGCCATAGCATCGCCAGATTAAAGCTCAACTGCTGCTGAAGAACCAGCAATAGCAGAATAGCTAAGGCCAGCGCACCCAGTATATATTTGATCAAGACCTTACTGGTCTCATCAGCAATGATGACTTGTGATTTTATAAAATCATTAGTCTCCTCGAGAGTAGTCACTCCGTACTTATCATATATGAGATCTCTACGATCATTGAGCGTGCTAGAAGCTTCTTCCACGAGCATATCACTTACCTGCTTGGTGATTTGCGCTTTCAGTTCAGGAATTTTTTTCTCAAATTCTTTCATCATCTGAGCAGAAATCCCTGGAATCTTTTCTTTGAAATCTATATTCTTTACCTGATCCTCTATTCCCCCCTTGAATAAGCCCATTAGCAACCCCATCATCTTATTATCCTTCTTCTGATTGGACATGAACATCTCCACCAGCTTGCCAGACTCTATGTACTCGTCATGGAGATCATAGAGATACTTTTCTATCTGTACCTTAAAACCAGTCAGGTCCTCGGCACCAAACTCAAAGTCACCAGCTTTTTTTTCTATTACTGAAAAGATTTTTGATTTCCAAATGTCAATATTGAATAGACCATAATTAATCTTATTGATCTCAGCAAAATCGTATTTCTTATCATTAGTGCTAGTAGTCAATACGCATAACTCGAAACCCTTGTAACAGGAAAAACCAATCAAAGCCGCAATGATTACAGAAATAAGTAGGCGCATGGGTGAGTTTTAGCTTATTAAACCTAGTCTAAGATGCGATATTTCAAATAAAAAGGGAATATTTAAGTATCAATAACCTGGTAATTCAGACTAATGGATAATGCAGTTTTGGACAAATTAAGATACCCGATTGGAAAATTTACCCCGCCAGTAGATTATACGCCGGCTTCAAGAACCAAAGCTATCGGGAGATTAAAAGAACTGCCGTATCTGCTGAGACAAACGAGCTACAACTTAACTGATGATCAACTCGATAAACCTTACAGAGCTGGGGGCTGGACTTCCAGACAGATAATACATCATTTGGCAGATAGCCATATCAATAGTTTCACCAGGTTCAAACTCAGTCTGACAGAAGACTGTCCTACCATCAAGGCTTATGATCAACAGGCCTGGGTCAAGGGTTCTGATGCAAGCTTACCCATTTCCACATCCTTGAATATTCTGGATGGTGTACACCAGCGCTTGGTCAACGTGCTGGAAAACATGACCCATGAAGACTTCAAGAGAACTTTTCGTCATCCCGAACAAGGCGATAAAAAATTAGGTCTGGACTGGATGTTAAGTCTGTATGCTTGGCACGGACACCACCATCTACATCAGATCAAAGAATTGAAAACTAGGGAAAAATGGGTTTGATGCAGCTTACTCGACTTTGTTGTTTTCGCCATACTTCTCGCGTGCATACTGCTGCATATTGATGACTTGATCAGACTCATCCACGATCTCTTGACCGAGCAACGCTTCGAAAACATCCTCCATCGTTACCAGCCCGACTACACTGCCGTACTCATCCTTGACTACGGAAAGGTGTTGCTTATTCTTAGTCAAGCCTTTAAATACTTGAGGTAAAGGTGTCGTTTCGCTGATGCTATTGGCTTCCAGCATCAAGTCTTTGATTTTTTCACCCTTGCCATTCTCTACCACACAACGAAGGATATCATCCTTGAGTACAGTACCTATGACATTGTCCTTGAATTCTCTGTAGACTGGAATTCTAGAAAATACCTTGTCTGGATTGGAATCCACATATTCTTGCACAGTCATGTTCTCTTCCACCATATAAGCAACAGTCCTAGGCGTCATGATGTCCCTGACTGTCATCTTCTCAAAATTCAATAAATTATTGATGATGGTCGATTCCGATTTGTCTATGGCACCGCTAGTTGCCCCCACTAGAGTCATTGCAGCAAAATCTTGACGGCTGAGCACTGATTTATTTTTATCTTTCTTCAGAAACTTAGTCGTCAATTGGCACAACCAAACTAATGGAGCCAGTATCCATATCAATAAGCGGAGGCTCTTTGTTGTAAACGGTGCTAGAGATCGCCAATTGTTTGCCCCTATGGTCTTGGGGATGATTTCTGATAAGATCAATATGGCCAAGGTCATGACAACAGGAACAGCTGCTGTGGATATCCAATTAGCTCCCCAGATCTTAGTAGCCATTGCTCCTACGCCGATTGCACCCACAGTATGGGCAATCGTATTCAAAGTCAAGATGGCCGAAAGTGGCTTGTCTATGTCTTCCTTGTACTTTTTGAGCAGTTTTCCCGTCGCTGTTCCTGCCTGCACTTGTTGGCTCACATAAGAAGGATTAATACTTAGCAAAACAGCTTCCAGTATAGAACATAGAAAGGAAAAGCTTATTGATACGAGAAAAAAGAATATTAGTAGAGTCACGTTTAAATACTTGATTAAGCTTCAAAAATATATATAACTAAAGCTAATATGAAGGAATATACCTAATAACCTAAAGTCGCTGGGACCTCATTGTGACTGCATAAACAATAAAAGTAGCTAAAATGGCTTTGACCACTGCCATTATCCAGAATGGATGGAAGCCATATTCAAGGGCTTTAGGGAATCCAAATTTATAAGTCAGCATCCCTAAACCGAATAGAAATAGAACCAGAGTGGCCTCTAGCATCACAGTCAGTATCTTGAAAAACGGCCTAGACAACCTGTTCATGCTCAGCGAAATAAACAATCCCGAGAATAAAAAGCCAATCAGAAAACCACCGCTGGGACCGATGAGCTTATCCCAGCCCGCACTACCTTCTGCAAAAACTGGAAGCCCTATCCCTCCCAATAACAAATAGCTGGCAATCACTATCAGAAACTCACGTGGCGTGAGCAGGGCTGCCACCACAAATACCACCAAGCTCTGCGCAGTGAATGGTATCCCTGCTTCAGAGATGGGAAGGGTGAGTGAGACGTAGGCACTTGTAATGATAATCAAAAGTGCTAAAAAAGACTTTAGGTACTTTTTCATTGAGCTATGAAGAGTTCAGCAGAACCATTATCAGCACGAGGCGTCTCGATCTCTGCCACAAACCAATTACCAGAACCAATCAGATCCATATCGCCATCTGTATCCACATAGCTAATTATGACATCTTGCGGCGGTGCCAACTGTGCC
>ENA-ORXT01003808-ORXT01003808.1-marine-metagenome-genome-assembly--contig:-NODE-3808-length-16148-cov-14.056188_pt1 | contig 16148 bp, 8 predicted proteins | sample MGYA00237868_ERZ511482 | MGnify/ENA metagenome assembly ERZ511482 | reverse complement strand
TCATCTACGGATCGGCCGTGGGCATACCGGCCCTCTTTCGCCGAGTGTTCGGTTCCGAAGAGGCGGCGGCGGGCTGACGCTGTTCCGTGTCTGTGCGACAGGGCCGGTTGGTCCAGGCATTGGTGGCGAAGAGGGCGATGGCGATGAAGGCGGGTTGAAGGAACAGCCGGCCGAATCGCTTTGCGTCGGTGTCGAGGCCGAACGCGTCTTTGCCTTCAATCCACTGCCACAGGTTTCCAGGGAAGATCACCACGAAGAACGCAGCGATCGTCCAACCGACCAGGGCCTTGTGGCGAACAAGCAGAATCGCAGCGAGGCCGAGCGCGATCTCCACGATGCCCGAGGCGATGACCACGAAGTCTTCGTCGAGCGGGAACCAGTCGGGCACCTGCGCCTGGAACTCGACCCGCTGGAACGTGAGGTGCGCGATGCCGGCACCAATGAGCGCAACGCCCATCACGATGCGCATAAGGGTCTTCACTGTGTCCATCAGGTTGAAGTTAGCGGCGCGAGGGTGACACCTCGCAGTCATTGCGCAGAACGAATATTCTCGATCACGTAGGCATCTTATGTGACGGAGCACACACGCGAAATCAAAGAGTTGGCCACCGTTTCAGCGCTGTTCAATAAGTTTCGCTCCTCGACTCCCACACCGAATGCTCGCCGAGCGGAGACACGTTTGGTCGACCTGTCAACGACGCTGGTGGCCAATTCTGAATCTAGGAACTGTGTTTGGGCACCCTTTGGGGTGAATGCGGGCGGCCACCTTTGGATGATCCACCCAAATTCTGGGGTCCCCGCCAAGCTCCTCTTTCCGCGACATTCATGGGCCGCATAACGTCATAAAGACATACATCAAATGGTTTCGCGTCGGAATGAGGGGCATCTTTCGGAGCGGCGGTAACAGACCGAAGGGGGCAAGCGTGGCTGGACACCTGTGTTGTGTCACAGCAGCTGCGTACAAGCATTGCTATGCGAAAACTTGATACCGGCGAGCTCCGCTTCAGCCCCACTGACCTCGTCAACCATCTCAGCTGCCGTCACCTGACGGGCCTCAACCATGAGAGCGCGCATGGGCGCATGACGAAGCCGCAGTATGCGGATGAGGCTGCTGAGCTCGTAGCCAAGCACGGCCTCGAACACGAAGCTCGCTATCTTGCACAGCTCCGCGCCGACGGCCACGACGTCGCAGAGATCGACGCCGGTTTCGGAGTCACAGAAGAAGCCGCCGAAGCGACAGTCGACGCCATGAAAGCCGGGCGCGAGATTATCTACCAGGCAGCGTTCCTCGATCGTGGCTGGGGCGGTTTCGCTGACTTCCTGTTCCGCACCGATGACACCGAATCCAATCTCGGCGCTTTCAGCTACGAGGTCTTCGACACCAAGCTTTCCCGTAACGCCAAACCAACAGCACTCGTTCAGCTTGCCGAGTACTCCGCTCATGTCGCCCGCATCCAGGGCACCGAACCCGAACACGTCCACCTTGTGCTCGGCGATGACACGCTTGAAACCTTCCGACTGGCCAGCATCGCCCCTTACTACCGAATGGTGCGTGGGAAGTTCCTGAGCGAGGTGGGCGCCGATCTGCTGGAGATCTACCCCGATCCGGTGGAGCACTGCTCACGCTGTGACTGGTCGTCCGTGTGCCGCCAGCGGCGCCGTGATGATGACCACCTCACACTGGTTGCCGACCTGGGCCGCATCCAAGCCAACAAGCTCGAAACGGCGGGGATCGGAACGATGACTGAGTTCGCCTCGGCGCTCAGCTCGAGCCGACCCAAAAAGATGGAATCGTTCGATCGGCTGAAGGCCCAGGCTCAAATCCAAGTTGCGGCCGGTGAAGACGGAGCCGAGTACGAATTGTTGCCGCCGGCACCTGCTGCCGAGACACCTGTTGGGTTCGCCCGGCTGCCTGCCCCTTCCCCCAATGATCTCTTCTTTGACATTGAGAGCGATCCATTCCTTCAGGTAGGCGGAGTTGAGTACCTCTTTGGCGTCACCGACACCGACGACGCGTTCGCCCCGGTATGGGCCGAGGAACCCTCGCAGGAGAAGCAGGCGTTTGAGCAGACAATCGATCGCTTCATCGCCGCGCTTGATGCTGACCCAACCATGCACGTGTACCACTTCGGCATTTACGAAACCGTCGCGTTCAAACGACTTGCTGCGCGCCACGGCACCCGCCAAACCGAACTCGACCGAATGCTTCGAGGCGACACGTTCGTGGACCTGCATCGCATCACGAAACAGGCAGTCCGGGCTTCGGTATCGAGCTACTCCATCAAGAAGCTCGAACGCTTCTACTGGCCGGAACGCGACACCGAAGTGTCTTCGGGAATCGATGGGGCCGTCGAGTACGAGAAGTGGCTGGTCTCCGGCGACCGATCCCATCTCGAAGCGATTGCCGAGTACAACCGCGACGACTGCGAATCAACCCGCGCTCTGCGCGACTGGCTCGAAGAGCGACGATCCGAAGCCGAAGAACAGTTCGGCACAATCGAGCGGCCACCACTCAGCGACGGCTGGGCCAAACCGGAGCAGCAAGCTGCTCAGTCCGCACTCGATGATCTGAGCGACGCGTTGTTGGCCACCGTTCCCGACAATTTGGACGACCGGGATGGCGAGCAGCAGGCCATCTGGCTTCTCGCGCAGCTCCTGCAATGGCACGCCCGCGAACAACGCACGGATTGGTGGGATCACTTCAACCGACTGGACATGTCCCTGCCCGAACTCGTTGAAGATGGCACGGCGCTCGGCGGTCTCCAGCGACTCAACAACGGCGTGCCCGAGAAAAGGAGCACGGTCTTCGAGTACTCCTACCCGCCTGAGCAGGACACCAAACTGAAGATCGGTCGCACGGTGTTCGACCCGCAACGCGAAGGCGCCGCCGCCGGCGAGATCTTCGACATTGACCACGAGGCCGGGATCGTCTCAATCAAGCGGGGACCAACGCTGGCGGATGAGCCCCATGCGGTGGCTCTGGTGCCGGACGCAACCGTGCGCGCCGTCGCGTTGAAACGCAGCATCGAAGAAGTGGCCCGCATCGCCAACATCGCCGGCCTGGCCGCTGTCGAACGAAAGTACCCGGCACTGTTTTCTCTCCTTGCCCGACGCACGCCCCCTGCGCCAAGCTCCGACATCACCCCGCTTCCAGCGGCGGAACAGGCGCGGTCCAGAGCACTCGAACTCGACGGCGAATACCTCGCAATACAAGGACCACCCGGAGCCGGCAAGACATGGACTGCCGCAAATATCGTCTGCGACCTTGTGTCGGCAGGGCAGCAGGTGGGAGTTACCGCGCACAGCCACGCCGTCATCGAAAACCTGCTCGACGGCGTCCACCAGGAAGCCCGGAGTCGAGGAATGAAGATAACTCTTGCCCGCAAGATCGGCTCGAAGCCCTCTGCCATTCCAGACCTCGACAACTTCACAGACAACGGCAAGCTCGACGACGCGATTGCGGATCGGAATGTCGACGTGGTCGGCGCAACGGCGTTCTACTTCGCCCGCGAAGAGGTGCAAGGGCTGATGGGCACGCTCATCATTGACGAGGCCGGACAAATGTCTCTGGCCAACACCGTTGCTGCCTCGCCGGCTGCTCGGAACCTCATCCTCGTGGGCGACCCACAACAGCTCGACCAGCCCGCTCGCGCCATTCACCCTGAGGGCGCCGATGGCTCCGCGCTGGCGCACCTCCTGGGCGACGACTCGACAATCAGCGATGCTCAGGGTGTCTTCCTCCCGGAAACCCGACGCATGCACCCGAAGATCACTCGCTTCATCAGCGAGCAGTTTTACGAGGGCCGGTTGGGCAGCTTTGCGTCCGCTGCCAACCAGCAACTCGAGCCTGTCGGGGTGGGACTGCGCCTTGAGCTCGTCGAACACGAGGGCAACAAGAGCAACTCGCCCGAGGAAGTTGCACGGGTAGCCGAACTGGCAGAAGAACTCATCGGCCAGACGTGGACCGACCAGGCCGGCAAGACGCGACCAATCGTGCATGACGACATTCTGATCGTTGCGCCCTTCAATGCGCAGGTTTCGGCGCTGCGACGGCAACTCGAAGGGTTCCGGGTCGGGACTGTCGATCTCTTCCAAGGGCAGGAAGCGCCAGTTGTCATCTACTCCATGACGTCATCAGATGCATCGCTTGCGCCCCGCGGCATGGACTTCCTGTACAGCGCCAACCGCCTCAATGTGGCCGTGTCACGAGCCCAGGGCCTGGCCATTATTGTGGCTAATCCGAAGCTGTTGATGCCCAAGTGCAGCAAACCCGACCAGGTGCGGTTGGCATCGGCGCTCTGTCGCTTCGCCGAGATGGCACAGGAGCAATCGAATGCATAGACCGAGCTGCTGTAGACCGTGAGTGCTCCTCACCCTGACCTCGTTCTGGCTCGTGCCGCGGCGCATGCAGAGCTCGAAGCGGTGCGCTCCCAGCCGATCATTCAGGAGGTCGGGCGAGTTGCCCCCCACCCAGATGACTCTTATCGCCTTCTGGTTCCGCACCCTCGGATTGAGTTGGGCAGGCTGGTCAACCCAGCGTTGTTCGTAGCCGCGAACCTGAGGAGTCAGGAGAGGGTCGAAGCGTTTGTTGTCGTTTCCAGCCGCGACGAACTGGAAGTTCGCACTGACAACCCGGTCGTATCTACCGACGGTTTGTTCTTGTGGGCGCAGACCGACCCATCATTGGTGCCGCGTGCGGTCGCTGCGTTCCTTGATGAGATGGAAGAGCCGGAGTTGGGAAGTGCCATGTTCAGGGACGGCGCCCTGGCTGGCGGTGCCCGGCTATCGCATCCGGTGCTGAACCCTGAGCAACAAGAGGCTGCTGGTCTCATTCTTTCGCATGGCACTCACGCGGTTTGGGGGCCGCCCGGGACAGGCAAGACCAGCGTTATCGCCGAGGTGATTACCAAAGTCATCTCTTCCGGTAAGACGCTGTGCCTTGCGTCGAACACGAACATCGCTGTCGATCATGCGGTGTTGAGCGCGAGCAAGGCTACCCGACTAGACAAGCCCGGTGTTGTGGTCCGAGTCGGGAACACGACCCTGAGCGAAGTCGCCGAGCATCCGTTTCTCACTGCCGAGCGAGCGGCGGCCATGTTGGGCAAAGAACTCTCGGAGAAACTGACCGAGACGGAACTTCGCCTCCGGCAGCTTGAAGCATCACCGGATCATCTCTTCTGCCGCACTTTTCGTGAGTTCTCGAAACACCCCAAAGACAAATTGGAAGAAGCTTGCGAGTTGGTTCGGCTGCCCTCGACCATGCAACAGGTCAATGCATCAAAGCAGTTGGCGGCGCGGATCTCAGCGGAACTCAAGACGTCAATGGACCTGCTTGCGGCTCATCAGAGAACGCACGGCGATCTTCGATCTGTTGCCTCGACAAGTGACTCGCTGGGCGACCGAATACAAGTGGAGCGCGCCAAACTGGCCCTTGAGGATTCCGAATTGGAGGATCTGCTCAGTGCCGGGCGGATTGCCAAGCTCTTCACCCGTCGATCGATCGAACAGGCCCACCTGCGACGCGGCAACATTGTGTCCATCCTGAAAGAGCTGGTGGAGAGACAAGCGCCCTTGCTTCGGCAGCTGTCGAAAGCTCACGGGGCCGGTGTCACGCCATCAACATTCGATGAGCTCGACGCCGAAGTCGCCCGACTTCGCGCAGAGCTTGGGGAAACACAGGCGACCACTGAACGGCTGCAGCAGTGTGTGACCAAGCTGACCCGCATGGCGCCAAGCCTGCGCGAAGCGGCGGAGTTCATTGCATCCAACGATGGTCTCCAGGCGTGTTCGGACCGCTTCAACCGGTACCAAGATTCGACTGAGGAACAAGAGATCACCAAGCTAAGGGTGACCATTGCCGATATCGATCGAGAACTCGCCGAAATTGAATCAAAGGTCCTTCGAGAAGCTCAGGTGATTGGCACGACCTTGGCTCAACTTTTTGTGAATTCATCGCTGCGAGAACGCCGCTTCGACTACGTGATCATCGATGAAGTCTCGGCAGCACTACCGACCATGGCTCTTGGGGCCCTCAGCAAGGCAGACAAGTCCGCCACTGCTGTTGGTGACTTCGAACAGAACGGGCCAATCTCAAACGTCAAAGACAAAGCGCTTCAAAACGGGCCGGCGTGGAAACAGTGGGTGAGACTAAACCCATTCGACTTCCTTAACGTCGGCGACGCGAAGGCTTGCGTTGAGTCTGCAGGCTGTGCGGTCCTGCGGACGCAATACCGGTTCGGCCAAATCACTATGGATATCGCGAACGAAGCAACCTACGAAGGCTTGCTGAACCGACCAAACATTCCCAGCCCAGCGATGGAACCAGAGATCATTGTCGTGGATTGCCAACACATGGGCGACCTTGCCCGATGGGAGCAGGGAACCCGAGGCAGGAGTCGACTCTGGTACCTCGGTGCCGCACTCAGCGCTCGCATTGCGACGGGATACGAACCAACTGAGATCGGCGTGATAACCCCATACAAAGCCCAAGCTGATCTCATGCGCTGGGTACTCGATGATGTTGGCCTGCGAGCTACAAGCGCCGGCACGATTCACTCCTTTCAGGGTCGCGAGTTTCCGGCCGTGGTGTTCGACCTGGTGGAGCCGGGTGACGCAACGAGTTGGGTCGCAAAGGCCACGCGAAGCGGTTCGTCGTTTACGCGCTCCGGTCTGCGGGTCTTCAATGTGGCAATCACTCGGAACGCCGGGCGCCTCTTCGTTTTGGGGAATGCCAATCAGTTGAGAAACGCCCGGGGCCCGCTGGCCCTGTTGGGTCGGCGCATCGAAACGGGGGAAGTCACTGTCGTCGATGCAAAGGACATACTCGCCTCCGACTATCAAGTGCACGCAGCTTCTCGAGAAGTTGAGGGGCCAGAGGCCATTGCCAGCGCGGACTTTCAACAGTGTTTGTCTGAGTCGATTGAATCGGCAACGGAAAGGGTCGTGATATTCGCCCCGAATTCGCATGGCGAAGCCGCAAATGGACTCTCAATGCCTATACGAAACGCCGTTAAGCGTGGGGTGGCCGTCACGCTCTACGGGAACAACCCAGGGCGACTCTCATCACTCGCCGCTATCGGTGCCCGAACCAGAGCGTTCTCGGGCAACGACAAGGTCGTTCTCGTCGACCGAAACTTGACCTTCATCGGCGGACACAACCCGCTTGCAGGTCGGCCAGAGCCGAGCGAGTTCATGTTGAGATTCGGAGGCACTGACATGAACCGATACGTTTCCCAAGTCATGAAGGACAGACTGTGATTTGCCCAATGAATGGGGCTCGATGACTTCGCCACCTAAAGAACCCTCACCGCCGTCCGGGGCATACGACACGGTCATCGATGCGGCATTGCAGTCTCTGCTGATTGCTGCGGAGCAGTCTGCAACCGAAGAAACGCCTGTCGATTCCGCTGAAGCGGCCGAACGGTATGCCCGCGTTGCCGCTGATGCTGTGCGTAGGGCAATTGGCGGGCTGCGAGCAGAGGACCGCACCGCCGAAGGAGCTCGCATCGTTAACGAGGTCATCCGGCTACTCGACGAGCGCGTCGAGCGAGCCAACCTTAACGACGACCAGATAGTCGATCCGCCACGTGTGCTGGAACAGGTGGCGCCCTTCGACCCGTCCGGCAAACCGCTGCTGAGATCAGTCCCCCAAAGTCCGCTCTCGGGAACCAGCCTTCTGACGAACGCACCCAACGAGCCGAACCTTGTCTCAGAACTGCGGTCGGAGATTGACTCGGCTGACGAGATCGAAATCCTAGGTGCATTCATCCGCTTCTCCGGGATTCGCCAGCTGCTCCATCCGCTGGAAGAAGTCATCCGCCGCGGCGGGCGTGTCCGGGTCATGACCACCACCTACACGGGCACCACTGAGCAGCGGGCGCTGGACGAGCTGTCGGCCATCGGCGCTGAAGTTCGCGTGTCCTATGACCGCACAGCCACCCGGCTGCACGCGAAGGCGTGGTTGTTCAAGCGCAGGTCAGGCTTCACCACGGCGTACATCGGATCGTCCAACCTCACGCACCAGGCGCAAGTCACCGGCCTGGAATGGAACGTCCGAGCGTCGATGATCACCACCCCGGAAGTGATCGGGAAGTTCTCCGCAACATTCGACACATACTGGGCCGAGTCGAGCTTCGTCCCCTATAAGCAAGAAGAATTCGAGCGCGAGATTGGTCACGCCAACGCGAAGTCAAGTGGAGGCGACTTCGAAGTTCTGATGGTGGACGTTGCGCCGTTCGCCTTCCAAGAAGCGCTGCTGCAACAAGTGGCCTACGAGCGCAGTCAAGGTCGAAATCAGAACCTGATCGTTGCCGCCACCGGGACCGGCAAGACATTCATGGCCGCGTTCGACTACCGCCGTCTGCAGGACGAACTCCCCAACAAGCGGTTACTCTTTGTCGCCCACCGCAAGGAGATCCTCAGGCAAAGCCGTCACACCTTTCGCACCGCGCTTCGAGACGGCACGTTCGGCGAACTCTGGGTGGACGGGCAGAAGCCGGAGAAGTGGCAAGCAGTCTTCGCGTCGATCCAAAGCCTCAACGCTGGCGACATCAAGAAACTTACGCCCGACCACTGGGACATGGTCATCGTCGACGAGTTCCATCACGCCGCAGCCAAGAGCTACGCAGAGCTGCTCGACTACGTGCAGCCGAACTACCTCTTGGGCCTTACGGCCACCCCGGAACGGGCAGACGGTCAAGACATCACCCGGTACTTCGGGGGCCACGTCGCCGCCGAACTCCGGCTCTGGGACGCACTCGAACAGGGACGCCTCGTGCCGTTCCACTACTTCGGCATCGCCGACGGAGCAGACCTCTCCAACGTCGACTGGTCCTCCGGTCGATATGACGCACGCCAGCTCGAGAACGTCTACACCGCCGACGACGTGTGGGTCTCCAAGGTTCTGCAGGCGGTGGCCGACAAAGTGACTGACCCGAGAAGGATGCGAGCCCTCGGCTTCTGCACCACTGTTGCCCACGCCGAGTTCATGGCCGCAAAGTTCAACGACGCTGGACTGCAGGCAGTGTCGGTCACCGGTGGCACCGCGAGTGAAGCCCGCAAGGCCGCGCTCAGCGATCTCCAAGCAGGCAACATCCAAGCCATCTTCGCTGTCGATGTCTTCAATGAAGGTGTCGACATACCGGCCGTCGACACCGTGCTCTTCCTCCGCCCAACCGAAAGCTCAACCGTCTATCTGCAACAACTCGGCCGCGGGCTCCGACAATTCGAAGGCAAAGAGGTACTGACCGTTCTCGACTTCGTTGGGCAACACCGCAAAGAGTTCCGCTTCGACATGCGTTTCCGGAAGATGCTCGGCCACAACCGGGCGCAGGTCGAGGCCGCCGTTAAGGACGACTTCCCATTCCTGCCTGCAGGTTGCGACATCCAACTCGACACTGTTGCGAAGCAGCTCGTCCTGGACAACATCAAGAACTCGCTGCCGACGACGTGGCGAGCACGCAAGGCCGAGTCACAGGCCATCGGTGCCGTGTCGCTTCGGGACTTCCTCGAAGCAACCGGGCTTGAGCTTGCAGAGCTCTACGCCCAAAGCCACAGCTACACCGAACTCCTCCGGGTCACCGGCCAGCTTACTGGCGAAGCGACCGACGCTGAGAAGCAACTCGGCCGGGCCCTTACCCGGATGCTGCACATCGATGACCCGCTCCGGCTGGGCTTCTTCCACACACTGCTGAGCCAGTCGACTCCGCCGGATCCATCGTCGATGAACGACCGGGAGCTCCGGTTGCTGCACATGTTGCATTACACCCTGTGGGGCGTCTCCTCAGCGAAGCCTCTGAAGACAGGACTGGGAGAACTGTGGCAGGAAGAAGCGATCATGACCGAGCTTCGCGGCCTGCTCTACATGCTCCAAGAACAGCTCCACCAGGCCCGCCCAGAGGCCGAACTCGAAAGCCATATCCCCTTGCGCATCGGCGGTCACTACGCCCGAGACGAAGCCGTCGCCGCCTTCGGTGTCGGCTCACCCGCCAAGCCGCCACAGGTTCGTGAAGGCGTGAAGTGGGTGGAGGAAGAACAGACGAACATGTTGTTCGTCACGCTCAACAAGAGCGAGAGCGACTACTCGCCAAGCACCATGTACAAGGACTACGCGTTGAGCGCCGACCTCTTCCACTGGCAGACGCAATCAACAACCTCGGCCGCCTCGCCCACCGGCACCCGCTACATCACGCAACCGACAAATGGAACGAATGTTGCGCTGCTCGTTCGTTCGACAAGGAAGGATGCGTACGGACGAACCAGCCCGTATCAATTCCTCGGCTTGGCGGACTACGTGAGCCACGAGGGCGATCGACCCATGTCAATCACGTGGCGTCTGCGCAGCCCGATGCCCGCCGCATCACTCATGCAGTTCCGCGCCGCTGTCGCGTAGCGCTATCGCCAACGCCGCGTCGATCAGCTCCAGCACGCCCGAGCGGGTTCGCTTGGGGTCGTCGTTCCAGTGGCGCAGGTTGTCGTGCACAGAGCCATCGCCGCGCACGAAGACTTCGGGCGATAAGTCAGGATCAAGATCCGGCAACGGCAGCGCTGCCTCGTACAGCCACCGCTGCACCATGAGTAACGGGCGAGGTAGCGGCAACGCCCAATCCTCCCGATGGAAAGTCCGGGCGGCATCACGCCCCACGGCGGTGAACGAGTCCCACGTCGGCATTTCACCAGGGTCATCCACCAACCCAAATGCGCGAGCAACGGCACCGCCCATGCACAACCCGAGAACCGCTTCCTCACCAATCACCGAGTCGCCTTGCCGCCAGCCGAATCGCATCAGCGAGTCCCGCACCTCGACCAAGGCTTCCACCGCCCGGCGATGGTCGGGGCACGAGGAGAATTTCGATAGAGAAAGTGTGAGGTTCGTCATCGGCCAACGGTACCGACAGGCCAGGACAGTCTCGCTTGCCGGGCATTGCCAACCGACAGTCGCAAGCCCACCGGCCCCCTCCGCTCACGACCTGGCCTCGCCGGGCACTTCCTGACCCCCGCAGCGCTTCATCTGTCACCCAGCCGTGGCGTGGGCGTCCGTAGTATTTGCACACAGGTGACAGCAAAGGACTTCGACGTGACCGATTACGCATCAGCGTTTCTCCCCATGCTCGACAACGCCAACAGCGGCTCTCTTGAGCGCGGTCGCGCCGTTGCCCACCGGGGCATGGTGAAGTTCAGCGACATCTCGGAAGAGGCCGTGCGGGCCCGAGTGCAGGGAACCGATCTGTACCGGGTGAGCCTGACGGCAGGTCGAAACGGATCATGGTTGTGCAACTGTCCCGCTGCCGCCGACGGCTCCTTTTGCAAACACTGTGTCGCTGTTGTTGTGGCGCTTGAGGCCCGGGAGTTGGGTAAGGGATCTGCTCCGAAAAGCAAAGATGGCCCAACGGACACAGAACGCATCGAGGCGCACGTCCGGTCGCTCAACGCCGACGCTCTCGCCGAGATTGTCCTGGAGCAGGCCTCACACGACGAGCAACTCTCGTATCGCCTGCTGGCAGCCGCCACCGCACAATCTGGCGAGAAGCTGGATCTTGGGGAATGGAAGAAGCGGGTCACGGCGTCGTTCCGTGGGCCTGGCGGTTTCATTGAGTGGCGCAAGGCCCCGGAGTGGGCCCGCGGCGTGCACGACATGCTCGACATCCTGGAGGCGCTTCTCGGTGCCGGCCACGCAACCGAGGTGGCTGCGTTGGCAGAGCACGCCCACCGACGTGCCGAATCGGCCGTCAATCGGGTTGATGATTCGGGCGGGGAGATCACCGCAATCTTCCATGTGATCCGCGAAGTACACCTGGGAGCCGCGCAGGCAGGTGCCTACCCACCGAAGAAACTGGGCAGGCGCCTGGCCGAGCTTGAGCTCGGCGCGTCACTGGACACGTGGCACCGCAGCGCAATTGACTACGCCGACGCACTCGGACCCGACGGCCTCGACGCGTACCTGAACGTGGTCAACAAGGCGCACGCCAAACTTGCGCCCAACGCGGACCGCTGGGGGCCGGCCTCCGCCATCGAGCACGCCCGCATCGCTCACGCCATCGCCACCGTCGACCCTGACCGGCTCATCGAGATCTTCGACGAGAAGGAAGACATGACGCCGTCCGACTACGTCGAAGTGGTCGAACTGCTCATCACCGCGGCGCGCATCGATGACGCCGAGAACTGGGCCGGTCGAGGCCTGCACGAGCTTGCCGGCCATCGAGCCCTTGGTCCGCTTCGTGACCTCCAGGCGCACCTCCTCCGAGGCCGCACCGGCAGCGGAGCGCAAATCGAAAAGCTGTACTGGAAAGAGTTCCTGCGCCGACCCGCAGCAATGACAACTCGTGAACTGCTTCTGAACTGCGAGGACACGGCTCTCATGCGCAACAAGATCCTGACCAGGCTCGAAGGCGCCGTTGACGAACTGCGAGCGGAACTGGCCGTCAACGAGGTTGAACCCTTTGCTCCACCCAGTACCTCAGACGCCTCGCCCGGTTCGGTTGGGGCGCCGCAGCGCTTCATGAAAGCCGGCTTTGGTTCGCCCTTTGTATCTGCATCCATCATCGAGGTGCTGGTCGAACTTGGCGAGGTTGAACAGGCATGGACACTGTCGCTCGAGTTCGGCGCCGCACCCAGCCGCTGGTCCGATCTGGTTGAACGCCGAGTTGAAGACCACCCCGCCGATGCGGTTGAGTGGGCGCTGGTCGCAGCAGAGATCGAGATCGACCAAAAGTCACGACCGCACTACCGACGCGCAGTGCGACACCTGCAAGGTGTCCGCGCCCTCGCAGCAGACCATGACGGCAGCGCAAATGGCCCGCTCTCGCAGCGAGTCAACGCAGGAGCCGACGCAATCTCGAAACGGCACAGCAACAAGCCGGCCCTGCTTGAAGAACTCGCCAAAGGTGGATGGCCCCGCAACCACTCCTGACCGCATTGCCCGCCGTTGTCGACCTACGCGCAGGCGCTCAGGTCAAAGCACTGGCAGTCAGGTCAAGGATGACCGCCGCACCGCCGCGGGGCGCATCCGCAATGTGCACGGTTCCGCCGTGGGCCTCGGCAATCTGGCGCACGATGGACAGGCCCAAACCAGAGCCCGGCTTCGAGCGGGACTCCGTCGCCCGGTAGAACCGGTCGAATACCTTCGCCCGATCCTCCTCGGCAATGCCCGGCCCGGCATCGGTCACCGTCACCACCGCACGGTTCACCGCCACATTGATGGGCGTGCCGGCAGGGGAGAACTTGTGCGCATTTGACAGCACGTTCTGCAGAGCACGAGACACCATGTCCGGACGCACCGTCACCAACGCCGGCGCAACGGAGTGCAATTCGATGATGCGTCCCGTGCGACGCCGCATGGTCTCGATGACCGCCTCCACAAGTTCAATGAGCTCCACTTCCTGATCCGGCTCACTGCTCTGATCAATCGAGGTGGCCGAATCCACAAGCTCAGTCACCAACGACGTCAACTCATCAAGCTCGCTGGTGACATCGCCAAGCAACTGCTCCTGATCCGAACCGGTGAGCATGTCACGGTTGCGCTGCAGAACTTCGATGTTCGTTCGCAAACTCGTGAGCGGAGTGCGAAGCTCATGGTTGGCGTCCATCACCAGCTGATGCTGCTGCTGACGCGACGTATCAAGCGCCGCCAGCATCGTGTTGAAGCTCGCCGCAAGACGACCCACCTCATCGGTGCGTTCCACCGGAATGCGCTCGGCCAGATCCTGAGTTTTCGCCACCCGCTCCGCGGTCTCGGTGAGCGCCGTGATCGGCCCGGTCATACGCGAGGCAATAGCCCAACCAATCAGACCGGCCAGCACCGCGCCAAGCGTCCCAAAGATGGTGACACGGGGAACGATGCCTTCAACCAGCTTGCTGGCATCATCCACGTCGCGCCCAATCTGAATGGCGCCGCGACGCTCGCCAGCATCGATGGTTCCATTGTCATTGAGATCGATGCCGAGCACCGGGAACGTCACCACCCGATAGTTGACATCACTAATGACCACGGACCGCAGCCGGGTTTCGCCGCCGTCGCGGGCAATCTCGAAATCCATGTCATCGGTAGGCAGCTGGCGTCGGCCCGAGGTGGTGGCAATCTCACCGCTGGCCTGCAGGTACTGCAGCCGATTGGTCTGCGCAAAACTGCCGTCCTGGTTGGCGTTGCCGTCAGCGCTCACACCAATCAGCTCACGCACATCGCCACGCGACACTTCCTGATCCCGGTTCTCATCGGCAATGCGCTCAAGGTACGCATCCACGTTGTCACGCGGCAGATTCTGAACGCCCGAGAGCACACCCACGCTGATGCCAATGATGGAAAGCAGCACCACCGCCATCAGCAGCAGAACGAGTCGGGCGCGAATGTTCATGGAACGGGTGAACCTCTCAGGTCAGGCATCGGCGCGGGTGACATAGCCAACTCCTCGCACCGTGTGAATGACACGACTCTCGCCGCCCTCTTCGGTCTTGCGACGCAGATAGCCGATGTAGACGTCGAGCGACTTGGAACCGGTCTCGAAGTCGTAACCCCAGATGCGTTCATAGATGAGGTCACGGCTCAACACGATGTCCTCGTTGTGCATGAGCAGTTCCAGCAGATCAAACTCGGTCTTGGTGAGCTCAATGACGCGACCGTTGCGCTCGGCCCGCCGACTCCGAGGATCAAGCGTGAGGTTCGCAACCGTCAGTACGCCGTCGCTGTCTTCATCACGGCCGGTGACACTGGTGCGGCGAAGGAGCGCACGCAGGCGGGCGAGCAACTCGTCAAGCACGAACGGCTTCACCAGGTAGTCATCCGCGCCGGCATCAAGACCGGCAACCCGATCACTGATCTCGTGGCGGGCAGTCAGCATCAGCACCGGTACACGATCGCCGCGTTCGCGCAGGCGACGACACACCGTGAGACCGTCGATGTGCGGCATCATCACATCCAACACGATGGCGTCGGGCATCTGCGTGGTGAGCACTTCCAGCGCTTCCGCTCCGTCGGAGGCTGTGATGGGCGTGTAGCCCTCGAAGCGCAACGCGCGTTCCAGAGACTCGCGCACCGATCGGTCATCTTCAGCAATCAGAATTGTCCCAGATTCGGCCATGCACCGAGAGTACGCCGTTCATGTTGGCAGCGTCGGCGAAAACGCCCGGTTCTCGCGATATGCACATCCCGCTCTTACCTGATTCTCAGACCCGCTGCCTCAGAGGAAGCGTTACAAGCTGAGCGTGTGCGGAAGCTGTGTTTCCTCAGAGGAAGCGTTACAAGCTGAGCGTGTGCGGAAGCTGTGTTTCCTCAGAGGAAGCGTTACAAGCTGAGACCTCAGAGGAAGCGATACAAGCTGAGCGTGTGCGGAAGCTGTGTTTCCTCAGAGGAAGCGTTACAAGCTGTCGGTCCTCAGGTGCGCGCCTGCACTAGTTCAATCTTCTCCAAAATTGGATAGGGCCGAACTGCTAATCTCGATCCGGGCGTGCAACAAGCGAACAGTCAGCAAGCTTGTTGAGAGTTTCTTCTTGCATCGTCCGAGTGGACATCTCGACGGGGGAGAAGAACAGATGACTAAGCGACGCGCGACTGCTGCGCAACGGTTCGAGGCAGAATCGAAGACTCGGCATCAAAGGGGTCGGCGACGGCTCCGGGCTTGGATGATTGTCTTCGTCGTGTTCGCCACGCTTTCGACCGTGTTTGTCACGAGTCCCGCCTCGGCCGCTCCATCCGCTGCAGCGGCCCAATCGACGCAGTGGGACTTCGGGTTTGAGGTTGAGCGCAGGTCTTCGGTCAGCGCCCAGGTGTTCTTCGACTTCGGTGGCTCGGACAATCAGTGGTGGAAGGTAGATGTAAACGGACAGTTCGAACAGTTCGTGGAGAACGGCACCACAAACATCTACGTATTCGGGCTGCGGCCTGATGCGGCTGAGGTGTTTACCTTCTACCCGATAAACAACAGCTCGGTTCAACTCGCAAGTCCTGCCGTGCAGATTCTGGCCGGCACTGGTGTTGCTCAGCCCACACCGACTCCGTGGCCCACGCCCGCACCGACATTGACGCCGACACCCTGGCCGACTTCTACGCCGACGCCCAGTCCGACACCTGCTCCGGCTGCTGATGATGTGGCGCCGGCTCGTGTGAAGTGGGCGTCGTCGGGTGCGAATGAGGTTGGTTCGGATTCGATTACGTTCCG
>ENA-ORXT01003807-ORXT01003807.1-marine-metagenome-genome-assembly--contig:-NODE-3807-length-16151-cov-5.998445_pt1 | contig 16151 bp, 11 predicted proteins | sample MGYA00237868_ERZ511482 | MGnify/ENA metagenome assembly ERZ511482 | reverse complement strand
CTGGACCAGCGGGTCCGGATGCAGGTGCTGGGCGCGTTCCGCGAGGGCAAGATCAAGCTGCTCATCGCGTCGGACGTGGCGGCACGCGGGCTGGATATCCCCGATGTCAGCCACGTGTTCAACTTCGACGTGCCGACCCATGCCGAGGATTACGTCCACCGCATCGGCCGCACGGGCCGCGCCGGGCGCAGCGGCAAGGCCTATACCCTGACGACGAAGCCCGAGCAGAAGTATCTCGACAGCATCGAGAAGATGCTGGGCAATCCGATTCCGGAGATGGAGGGCGCCCCGGCGCCGAAGGCCGTGGATGCTGCCGCGCCCGAGGCGCAGGAATCCGACAAGCCGAAGCGCACCGCCCGCCGTGGAACCCGCAAGAAGTCGGTCGATGCGCCCAAGGCCGATGCCGCCGACGCGGCCCCCGCCGAGGCGATGGCGGAACCCGTGGCCGAACAGGCTCCGCCCGCCGCCCCCGAACCCGCCGAGCGCCGCGCGAATCGCGGCAGGCGCAGCGAACGCTCGGACAAGGCCGACCGCCCGGCCCGCGCCGACCGTCCTGCCCGCGCCGAGCGAAACGAGCGCCCGGAACGGCCCGAGCGGGCACCGCGCGCCGACCGGCCCGAGCGCGGCAACGACCGGTCGAGGGGCCGCGACAACCGCAACGATGGCGGGCGCAGTCCCCGGGGCCTGGGCGATCACATGCCCGCCTTCATGCTGATCCCCCTGCCCGACCTGAGCCGCCGCAAGACCGGCGACGGCGATGGCGAGTCCGTCGCCGACGCGGCCTGAGACAGGCACCGGGCGCGCACTCCCCATGACGCGCCGTGCGGTCCCTTTCCGGTGCACCGCCCGGCTCTCCTTCGGCGATTTCACCCTCGACGCGCGGATCGATGCGCCCCTGTCCGGGACCACCGCCCTGTTCGGCCCCAGCGGCGGCGGCAAGAGCACCCTGCTGCGCATCGTCGCCGGGCTGGAAAGCCGGGCCGAGGGGAAGGTGACCTTCGACGGCGCGACCTGGGCCGACAGCGCCGACGGCGCTTTCCTGCCCGCCCACAAGCGCCCGGTCGGGTACGTGTTTCAGGACGGGCGGCTGTTCACCCACCTGACCGTCGCGCAGAACCTGCGCTATGCGGACCGGCGCAGCCGTCACCGCGCGAACGGCGCGATCGAGTTGGCCACCGTCATCGACCGCCTGTCCCTGACCCCCCTGTTGCCCCGCCGCCCCGATACGCTGTCCGGCGGAGAACGCCAGCGCGTGGCCCTGGCCCGCACCCTGCTGACCCGCCCCGCCCTGCTGCTGCTGGACGAACCGCTCTCGGCGCTGGACCGGGGGCGCAAGGCGGATATCCTGCCGTATCTGCGCGACCTGCCCGGCAGTTTCGGCATTCCGACCCTCTATGTCAGCCACGCGGTCGAGGAAATCGCGCAACTGGCCGAGACCGTCATCGTCCTCGCCGACGGGCGGGTGCGCGGCATCGGGCCGGTGGCGGACATGCTGGAGCGGGTCGACCTGCAACCCGTCACCGGGCGGTTCGAAGCCGGGGCGCTGCTGGAGGCACGGGTGGTGGCGCAGGACGATGCCTGGCGGCTGACCCGTCTCGATCTGGAGGGCCAATCCCTCGCCATGCCGATGCTGACCGCGCTGGCCCTGGGCGAGGGCGTGCGCCTGCGGGTGCGGGCGCGCGACGTGACGCTGGCGACCCGGCGGCCCGAGGGGATCAGCACCCGCAACATCCTCGCCGGAACCGTCGACAGCATCATGGCCGAACCGGATACCGCCTTTGCCGAAGTCACCGTGGCACTGGGCACCCAGCGCCTGCGCGCCCGCATCACGCGCGAGGCGGTGGCCGAACTCGGCCTGGCCCCGGGGTCGCGGGTCCATGCCCTCGTCAAGAGCGCCAGCTTCGACCGGCGCGGGATCGCGGGCGGCTAGAGAACGATACGAGGATCGTTCAGGAGGCTCTATCTTCTTGTTCCGGCGCGTTTTCCGAGTCGGGCAACGAACCCTTGCCCTCGAAAACGCTAATACGCCCCACGCCGCGAGATCATCGCCCAGGGGGTCAGGACGATGATCGCGATGTCCAGCCAGATCGACGGCGAGCGCAGGTACGCGATGTCGAGATCGACCTGCTTGGCGAACTTCAGATCCGCGCGTCCCGCAATCTGCCACAGGCAGGTGATGCCGGGCGCCCCCGCCAGCCGCTCGCGCTCGTCCGGCGAATACTGCGCGACTTCGCAGGGCAAGGCCGGGCGCGGGCCGACCAGCGACATCTGGCCCAGCAGGACGTTCAGCAGTTGCGGCAATTCGTCGAGCGACGACCTGCGCAGCAATCCGCCGATCCGGGTCACGCGCGGGTCGTCCGCCATCTTGAAGCATACCGTGTCCCGGTCGTTCCGCTGGCGCAGGGCGGCGAGGCGGGCTTCGGCATCCCGGTGCATCGAGCGGAACTTGACCATCCGGAACAGCGCCCCGTCGCGCCCCACCCGGGTCTGGGTGAAGAACGGATTGCCCCGGCTCTCGACCGCGATGGCCAGCGCGGTCAGGGCGAAGAAGGGCGACAGGGCGACCAGCGCACCCGCCGAGAGCGCGAAATCCATCCCCCGCTTCAGCACGCCGTGGACGGCACCGCCCCCCGTCTGCCCCCAGGCCATTCCCGCCGCCCGGACCAGGAAGACCGGGTTGCCGATCAGGTAGCGCCGCGCCAGCCGCTTCGGCTCGACCGCCAGCCGCCAGGCCCATTCCATCCCGATGCGGCGCAGGGCGACGGGGGCGCGCGGCTTCTCGCCCGCGACGAAATCGAACAGGCCGCCGACCCCCATGCACAGCGTGGCCCGCAGCGTATCGGAATGGCGCGCGATGAATGCCTCCTGCAAGGGCGCGCCCATCGCGACCAGCACGATATCGGCACCCGAAGCATTGATCCGGGCGACCGCCTCGGCCTCGTCCCGGGGATAGCCATCCGCCGCCCCGGCGACCCGCAGGGCCGGGTGCGCGCGGACGGCGGCTTTCGCGGCCCGCTGCGCCACGCCGGGCGCGCCGCCGAAGAAGTACAGCGACTTCCCCTGCCGGGCCGCCGCATCGCAGAGCAGCGGGAACAGGTCGGTGCCGTTCAGGTTGTCGGCGAAACGCCGGCCCGTCATCCCGGCGGCGAGGGCGATGCCGGACCCGTCGGGCAGCAGGCACGCCATGCCCTCGACGGCGCGGGCATAGGCCGGGTCGCGGGCGGCGATATTGACGCAATCGGCGTTGATGAACGCCACGCGCCGCCGGACCCCGTCCGTCAGCATCGCCACGGCATCCCGGCGGCGCGCGTTCAGCAGGGTCAGGCCGCAGACCTGAAGGCGCGGCAAGGTAATCATCTCGGTCATGTTCTTCCCCCCAGAAGACGACAGGCGGCAGAAGTCGGACAGCCGCTACAATCCCGGATTGTCCTCCACATAACTTACCAACGCATTTACAATTATTGTTGATTTACTTAGTTAACGACTTGCAGTTTAGAATTCTTCAATCTTCTAGTGTGACCATGAGACTGAATTATCCAAACTATACATCGTAATACTGTAATCCGGAGCCGCTTCTTGATTAATGCCGTCCTGACATCGCGCCCCTCTCTCCATGGCCCGCTCATGGTATGGGCGGCGTCCGAAGCGGTGGCGAAGGGTGCGCGGATCGGGGCGACGCTGGTGGCCGCGCGGGTTCTGGCACCCGAACAGCTCGGCATCGTCGCGCTGGTGCTGGCATTCGGCGAGATCCTGAAGGCATTGGCCGAGAACGGGGTCGGCCAGCGCATCGTCGCCGCCCCGGATGCGGAACTGGAGGCGACCTGCAATACCGCGCATCGCCTGTTCCGCGTCTGGTGCGGGCTGCTGTTCACGGCGGGCTGCGGCATCGCGCTGGCGCTGGAGACGCTGGCCGACAGCCGCGAGACGGCCCTGCTGCTGCTGGTGTTCTCGACGCAGTTCCTCGTCATGCCCTTCGGCCTCGTGTCGTGCTTCCGGGCGATGCGAAACGGCCAGACGAAGGCGGTCGCGGCCGTCTCGGGGGCGCAGGTCGTGGGCAGTGCGCTGGCGGCGGTCGGGTTGCTGCTGGTCTGGCCGGCCGCCGCCGCGATGATCCTGCCCCGGGCGCTGACGGCCCCGTTCTGGGCAATCGCCATGCGCCGCCTGCACCCGTGGCGGCGCGATCCGGGGGCCGGAACCGTGCCGCTGCGGCCCTTCGTCCGGTTCGGCGGTGCGGTCATGGGGGTCGAGGGGGTCAAAGCCCTGCGGATGCAGGCCGACAAGCTGATCATCGGCGGCATCCTGGGGATGGAGGCGCTGGGCATCTGGTTCTTCGCCTTCAATGCCGGGCTGGGGCTGGCGACATCGTTCTGCAACGCCTTCGCCATCGCCCTGTTCCCGCATCTCTGCGCGGTACAGGCCGGGCAGAGCCGCCGCGCCGCGCTGAAGGATGCGCTGCGGCTGGCGCTGACGATCTTCGTGCCGCTGGTGGTGCTGCAGGCGCTGTTCGCGCCGGTCTACGTGCCGCTGGTCTTCGGCGAGGACTGGGCCGGGATCGGGCCGATGGTCGGCATCCTGTGCCTCGCCGCCGCGCCTGCCGTGATCTGGACCGCCATCAGCCAGTGGTTGCGGTCGGAGGATCGGGCGGGGACGGATCTGCGCGCCTCGGTCGTCATCACCGTGATCCTCGTCGGGGCCGTCGCCCTCGCCGCGCCCTTCGGCCTGACCGCCACGATCCACGCCTATCTGGCCGCCGCGACGGTGGCCCAGGTCGGCGCGGCGATCTTCATCCTGCGCACCACGCGGAGAGCTGCATGACCGTCACCATCGTCATCCCCTGCCACGACAGCGACGCGACGCTGCACGCGACCTGCCAAAGCGTGCGGGCGCAGACCTGCGGCGACTGGCGCGTGATTGCCGTCGACGACCGCTCGACCGACGGCACGGCGCATATCCTGCGGCGGATGGCGGCAGAGGACGCGCGCTTTACCGTGATCGCGGGGCCGGGGATCGGGGCTTCCGCCGCCCGCAATGCGGCGCTGGGGCGGGTCGATAGCGGGTTCGTCGCGTTCCTGGATGCGGACGACCTGTGGGAGCCGACGCGCCTGACGGCCCTGCACAGGGTCTTTGCGGATCGGAAGACCGTGGATATCGCGTATTCGCGCTACGCCTTCTTCACCGACGAGCCGGGCGACAATGCCACGCATTCGACCGTGCCCCGCGCACCGCTGAACGTGCTGGACCTGATGCGCGAGAATGCGGTGGGGACGATGTCGAACCTGATGATGCGGCGCAGCGCCCTGACCCGCACCGGTCCCTTCCGCGAGGATATCAGCCATGGCGAGGACCGCGAATGGCTGGTCCGGGCGGTGGCGCGCGGGGCCGTGATCGCCGGGCTGGACGAGACGCTGCTGCACTATCGCACCACGGTCGGCGGCCTCTCGACCGATCTGGACCGGATGCATGCAGGCTGGCGCGAAAGCCTGCGCACGGCCCGCGATCTGGACGCCCTGCCCTCGGCCCCCGCGCTGAAATCGGCGGAGGCGGTGTATCTGCGCTATCTGGCGCGCCGGGCGCTGCGGCTGGGAATGCCGCCTAAGGTCGCCGCCCGCTATGCCCTGCGCGGCGTGGCCCGGTCGCCGCGCGGGTTCTTCTCCGGCGGGGCGCGCGGCCCGCTCACCCTCGGCTCGGCACTGGCCGGGCTGATCGCACCGCGCGCGATGCGCGATGCCCTCGCGAACCGATAGCCCCGCAACCCGAAAAGAGGAGCCAGAACATGACATTCTGCACCATCGTGATCCCGGTCCATAACGGCGAGGAAACCCTGGCGACGGCCATCGATTCGGCGCTGGCCCAGACCTACGGGGCGTTCGAGGTTCTGGTCGTCGACGACGGCTCGACCGACCGCTCCGCCGAGATCGTGCGCGGCTATGCCGACCCACGCCTGCGCCTGTACCGGCAACCCAACGGGGGCCTGAACTCGGCGCGCAATGCCGGTATCCGCGAGGGGCGGGGCGATTATATCGGGCTGCTGGATGCGGACGATCTGTGGGAGCCGACGAAGCTGGCCCGCCATGCCGCGCATCTGGATGCCGATCCCGGGATCGGATTGTCCTTCTCGGGCAGCTGGATGATGGGGCCGGACGGGACGCCCACGGGCATGGGCCAGACGCCGCAGGTCACGGGGATCACGCCGCTGATCCTGGTCACCCGCAACCCCGTCGGCAACGGCTCGACCCCCCTGATGCGGGCCGAGGCGCTGGATTCCATCGCGCATCCGCACCCCACCGGCAAGCACGCCGATACCTGCTGGTTCGACGAGGAACTGCGCCAGAGCACGGATATCGAATGCTGGCTGCGCCTGGCCCTCCAGACCGACTGGCGGATCGAGGGGATCGCGGAGCCGCTGACCGGCTATCGCCTCAACCCCCACGGCCTGTCCGCCAATACGCGGCGGCAGCTGGAGACCTGGACGCAGATGATCGAGAAGACCGCCGCCTACGCCCCCGATTTCATCGCCGAGCACGGCGCGCTGGCCCGGGCGTATCAGCTGCGCTATCTGGCCCGCCGCGCCGTCAGCCTGCGCGAACCGGCGCTGGCATGGGGCTATGCGGTCGGGTCGCTGCGCGCCGCGCCCCGCATCGTGCTGGAACAGCCGGTGAAGACGGTCACGACCCTCGGCGCGGCGCTGGTGCTGCGGGTGGGCGGCAGGCGTGCCTATTCGGCCATCGAATCGCTGCTGCTGGGGGTCGCGAAGCGCGCAGCCGCCCTCGCCCGCCCCGCCTCGCCCCGCCCCGCATCGACCGAAAGGAAAATCGCATGACGAACCCGGCCCCCGGCACCGTTCACCTGATCGACGACCGGCGCATGGGCGGGGTCACGCGGTTCCTGGACCGGGTGGCCGAAATGCGCCCCCGCGACCGGACCGTCTTCGTCAGGCGCGGCACCATGAAGGGCCATGCCCATGACGCGGGGACCATCGTGTCGCATCTGGCGATATCCTGGCGCACCCTGCCGATGATGATCACCCTGCGCGCCTGCAACCCCCGCGCCCGCATCCTGCATGTCGAGCACAGCTACTGCGCGGGGTTTCAGGACCACCGCGTTCCCCTGCGCAAGCGCCACCGCTTCCACACCCTGCTGCGCATCGTCTACGCCCTGTTCGACGAGGTGGTCGCGGTTTCCGAGGGGCAGGCGCGCTGGATGCAGGCCATCGGCGTGGTGCCGGGCCAGAAGGTGCGCATCGCCCCGCCGCTGGTCGATCTGGCCCCGTTCCTGGCGATACCGGACGTGCGCCGGGGCGGCGTGGTGCGCTACGGCTTCGTCGGGCGGCTGGACGAGCAGAAGGGTCTCGACGGCATATTGCGGGCGTGGTGCGAGGCCGCCCCCGCCGAGGCCCGGTTCGAGATCTTCGGCGACGGGCCGATGCGCGAGGCGCTGGAGACGCTGGCGAAGGGCGATGCGCGCGTCACGTTCCACGGCGCGACCGCCTTTCCCGCCGACACGTATCTGACCTTCGACATCGCGGTCATGCCGTCGCGGTGGGAACCGTTCGGCCTGAGCTGTCTGGAGGCGCGGGCGGCGGGCCGCCCCGTGCTCGTCGCCCCGGTCGACGGGCTGCCCGAACAGGTCGCGCAGGGCGGTGGGCGGGTCGTGGCGGGCGGGGCAGAGGCGTGGGGCGCATTGTTCGCCACCGGCCTGGACCCGGCGGAGATCGCCCGCCACACCGGAGCGGCCCGCGCCCTGGCGGTCGAGCAGGCCCGGCAGGCGCGCACCCGCTGGGCCGGCATCCTCGAAGCGCCGGTCCCCGCCTCCGCATCCGCCGGCGAAGCGGTCGTGGCGGGGGAATAGGCACCCCTTGCGTCGCCCGGCGCACTCCCCTAGCGTGCGGCCTGTGACAGGGGCGCCCTGACGGGCTGAGAAGCACCCTTGGAACCTGAACCGGATCGTACCGGCGGAGGAAGTCACGGGTGCCGCACAGGCACGTCGTGATTCCCGCGCCCGAGGGAAGTGACATGACCGACCACGCCGCCCGTCTCGATGCCCTGCGCGCCGCCGCGCCGCTGGTGCACAATATCACCAACTACGTCGCGATGAACGTGATGGCGAACGTGATGCTCGCCGCCGGGGCCTCGCCCGCCATGATCCACGCGCGCGAGGAAGCGGCGGAATTCGCGGCCATCGCCTCGGCCCTGACCGTCAATATCGGCACGCTCTCTCCCGCATGGGTCGAGGGAATGGTGGAGGCGGCGGAGGCGGCCAATGCGGCGGGTACCCCGTGGGTGCTCGACCCCGTGGCCGTGGGCGCGACGGCCTATCGGCGCGAGGTGGCGGCGCGGCTGCTGGCGCTGAAGCCGACCGTGGTGCGGGGCAATGCCTCCGAAATCATCGCGCTGTCCGGGGCGGCGGGTCTCGGCAAGGGGGTCGATGCCGCCGACGGGGTGGACGCCGCTCTCGATGCGGCCCGGGGCATCGCGCGGCAGACCGGCGGCATCGTCGCGGTGACGGGGGCCGAGGACTACGTGACCGACGGCACCCGCGCCGCCCGGATCGCCAACGGCCACCCCGTGATGCCCGCCGTCACCGCCATGGGCTGCGCGCTCAACGGCATCGTCGCCGCCTTCGTCGCGACGGGGGAGGATGCGTTCGAAGCCACCGTCACCGCGCTGGCCTTCTACGGCCTCGCCGGGGAACGCGCGGGCGAGACGGCGGCGGGACCGGGCAGCTTCGCGGTCGCCTTCCTCGACGCCCTCGCCAATGTGGACGGGGCCGCGTTGCAGGCGGGGGCAAGGGTGCGCCGCGCATGAGGGCATCGCTCGACCTCTCGGTCTACTACATCACCGCCCCCGATACGCCGCAGCGGGTCGTGGCCACCGCGCTGGCGGCGGCGCAGGGCGGGGCGACGGCGGTGCAGTTGCGCGACAAGACCCTGCCGGATACCGGTTTCGTCGCCCTCGGGCGCGCCCTCAGGGAGGCGCTCGATCCGCTGGGGGTGCCGCTGATCGTCAATGACCGCATCGCCCTCGTCGCCGCCATCGGGGCGGCGGGGGGGCATGTCGGGCAGGGCGACATGCCCCCGGCCGGGGCGCGCGATCTGCTGGGCGAGGCGGCGATACTCGGATTGTCCATCGAGACGGCGGCGCAATGCGCGGGGGTCGACTGGTCCCTCGTCGACCATGTCGGGGCCGGGCCGGTGCGCGCGACGGGCAGCAAGGCCGACCACGCCCCCCCGACGGGGATGGACGGGCTGGCCCGCCTCTGCGCCCTTTGTCCCTGCCCCGTCGTCGCCATCGGCGGGATCGGGGCGGCGGATGCCCCGGCCCTGCGCGCGGCGGGGGCGGTCGGCATGGCCGTCATCTCCGCCATCGCCGACACCCCCGACCCCCGGGCCGCCGCCCGCATCCTAGCCGACGCATGGAGAGCCGCATGATCCCTTCCGTCCTGTCCATCGCCGGGTCCGACCCCTCGGGCGGCGCGGGCATCCAGGCCGATATCAAGGCGATTTCCGCGAATGGCGGCTATGCCATGGCCGCGATTACCGCCCTGACCGCCCAGAACACCACCGGCGTCTTCGGCGTCGAGACCCTGACCCCCGATTTCGTGGCGCGGCAGATAGACGTGGTGTTCGACGATATCCGCGTCGATGCGGTCAAGATCGGCATGATCGCCAATGCCGGTATCGCCGCGCGGGTGGCCGATGTGCTGGCGGCGCGGGGGGCGGCGAGGATCGTGCTGGACCCGGTGATGGTGGCGAAGGGGGGCGACCGGCTGCTCGACGCGGATGCGGTGGGCGCGGTGCGGGATCGGCTGTTGCCGCTGGCCGCCATCGTCACCCCCAACCTGCCCGAAGCCGCCGCCCTGCTGAACGAACCCGAGATCACCCGGCGCGAGGACATGCCTGCCCTCGCCGAACGCCTGCGCGCGCTGGGACCGGGGGCCGTGCTGCTGAAGGGCGGGCATCTGGCGGGGGCGGACAGTCCCGACTATCTGGCCAGCGCGGCGGGCGGGGTGTGGCTGGAGGGGGCGCGCATCCCGACCGTCAATACCCACGGCACCGGCTGCACCCTCTCCGCCGCGCTGGCCACGCACCTGGCCCCGACCGGCGACCCCGTGGCGGCGGCGCGGGCGGCGAAAGCCTATGTCGCGCGGGCCATCGCCGGGGCGGATGCGCTGGGGATCGGCAAGGGCCACGGGCCGCTGGCGCATTTCGCCTGACGCCTTGCAGCACCGCCACCCCCGCGCTACCTCGCCCCCATGGAATGGCGCGCGGAAGGCATCCTGCTCTCGGTCAGGAAACACGGCGAGAACGGCGTCATCATCGATACGCTGACCGCCGAGCATGGGCGGCATGCGGGTCTGGTGCATGGCGGCGCGGGGCGGCGCTACACCGCGACGCTGCAACCGGGCAACCAGTTGGCGCTGACGTGGCGGGGGCGCCTGCCGGAGAATCTGGGCACCTTCTCGACCGCCGAACTCCTCCGCTCCCGCGCGGGAATGGCCTTCGGGGAGCGCGAGGCGCTCGCGACCCTCGATTCGACCCGCGCCCTGCTGAGCACCCTGCTGCCCGAGCGCGCGGCGATGGCGGAACTCTACGCCGGCACCACCGCCCTGCTCGACGTGCTGGACCAGCCGGACGCCCGCCGCCTCGCCTATGCCCGGTGGGAGCTGCTGCTGCTCGCGGAACTCGGGCTGGCCCTCGATCTCGGCCGCTGTGCGGTGACGGGCGCGCGGGAGGGGCTGGCATGGGTCTCGCCCCGGTCGGGCCGCGCGGTCACGGCGGCGACGGGGGCCGAATACGCCGACCGCCTGCTGCCCCTGCCCGCCTTCCTGACCGCGCGCGGCATCGCCCCGGACCGCGCGGCCCTGGCCGAGGCGCTGACGATGACGGGGTATTTCCTGGAGACCTGGGCCATCCGGAACAGCCTCGACCGCCCCCTGCCCGCCGCGCGCGAACGGTTGCTGGCGCAGTTGCAGCAACCCGGGCGGAAATCGGGGGCAGCCGCCGGGCGAGAGCACAGGTGATGCGATCATGCCCGTGCCTCACCCCCTGCGCTGCTGTCGCGAAGGGTGCCGGCATTCCAGCGATCTGGCGGTCTTCGGGGAGGGAGGGGGAGAGGGAGGGGAGAGGTCAGCTCAGCGTGCCGAAATCCAGTCTCGGCAGGGCGCGCACGATCCGCATCGTCTCCAGCGATACGGTGATCACCCGTCGGAACAGCATCAGCGGATAGCGCGCGTCCCCCACCGTCTCGGTGGCGTAGCGGTTGGCGTCGTTGACGATGCCGCTGGCCTTGTCGGTCCTGACGGACTGGCGCTCCATCACCCATTCGAGGGCGGGCTTGCCGTTGACGATGTAGTCGTAGGCGTCGAGCGGAATGCCGGTCAGGGTGATCTTCGGGTTGTAGATCACGGTCGTCCGGTCCTGCGCCCCGCGCCTGCCCGCGAACTTCATCCTCTCGACCCGGAAATCGGCATCGCCGAAGGTATCGAGCAGCAGCGCCCCGCCCTCGTAGCCGACCGGATAGGGCGGGGCCGTCTCGTAATCGACATGCAGCGCACCCAGGGCGCGCCCGGCCTGCACGAATGCCCGGAAATCGGCGGCGGATCTGACGCGCGGGATGCGGGGCAACTGCTTGGTCAGGGTATCCGCATACCGCGCGCGGTAATCGGGCGAGTGCAGCAGGCCGTAGACGTAGTGGAACAGGTCTTCCTTGCCGATGTCCTCGCCCGGATAATGCCCGGCGAAATGCGCCAGCCCCGCATCCGTGATCCCGTCGCGCCGGGTATAGCCCTCGGGCGCGTCACGGGCGAACAGGTCGTCCTCGCCGGTGGCGGGTTCGTAGAGGTGGAGGGGGAAGCACTGGCCCTTTTCGATCGTGTCCATGTTCGCGATACGGTCGCTCATCAGGGCCGAGAAGCCCGCACGACTGCCGATACCCGATACCGAAATGACGAGGTTGTCCGCCTCGACCGTGGGAAACAGGCGCGGCATGCGCGCGACGCGGTGGTTGAACATCGCGTCGAAATACAGCCATGTCCTCTCGAACGGACGGTAGAGGGCCGGAACCATGTTTCCGGCGCGGAATTCGCCCCTCTTTCCCTTTTCCAGTTTGGGGAGGATGCTGCTGGACCAGCTGATCCGCGTCGGATCGCCGTCCACGAAGTCGGTCACCCCGACCGACCCGTCGGATTGCGCGAACCTCTCCAGTTCGGCATTGTAGAACCCGATGGTGCTGCGCATGTTCCCGGATGCCAGTTCCTTCGACGCATTGTAGCACCACGCATCGCGGTTGGTGCCGATCCCGAGGGAGTAGTCCTCGAACAGGCGTCCGCCCCTGGTCTTCCGGTCCCCCATGACGATGAAATCGCCGAACTTCTCGTCCCTCTGGCCGATCCAGTCGCCGTACTTGTCGGGCGTGACCGGTTTCCACAGGTTTTCGCGGGTCACGCCGTCCAGACTGCGCAGCGCGGCGATGCGGGCCAGCTTTTCCTCGCCGGTCATGTCGTCGCCGATGTCGTGATACCGGACGATACCCTGTTCGGCGGCCTCCGGATTCATCACGAGGACCGTGATGGCCACGCCCGTCATGCTGCCGGAACCGAAGATGTTGCCCCCTTCGCGCGCCCGTCCCTTGCTCAGCATGTTCTTGCGGATATCGCCCCTGAGGTGGAAGACGTGGATGCTCGTGAACTCTTCGGGCAGGGATTTGCGCATCCCGTCGGCGAACCCCCGGTCGATCCACGCGCTGCCGGAGACATAGGCCATCACGCCGCTGCCCGATTCCGACAGCTTGCCGGCACCCCAGCGCATCGCGCGGATATAGCTGTCGTAGAGGTTCTGCTTGTTGGCGGTTTCCGACCGCTCCGCCCAGGTGCTGCGGATCGCCTCGTCCAGCTTCGGATACTTCACGTTCGCCGCGTTGTCGTTGGCGCTGCCCTGTCCTGCCGAATAGGGCGGGTTGCCCATGATGACCTGGATATCCAGCGCCTTCTGCTTTGCCCGGCGGTCCGAATTCTCGGGCATCAGGTCGGCGAGGCCGTCCCTCTCCTGTTCGTACAGCTGGAACGTGTCGGTCAGGCATATCCCCTCGAACGGCTCGTATCCGTTCGCGCCGGATATCTGGTGATACGTCGCCTCGATATTGATCGCCGCGATGTAGTAGGCGAGCAGCACGATCTCGTTGGCGTGGATCTCGGAGCGGTACTTGTGCGCCAGTTCCTCCGGCTTGATAAGCCCCGATTCCAGCAGGCGCGTGATGAAGGTGCCGGTGCCGGTGAAGGGGTCGAGGATATGCACGCCGCGCGACCCCAGCGTCTGGCCGAATTCGGCCTTCAGCACGTCGTTGACGGAATGGATGATGAAATCCACCACCTCGACCGGGGTGTAGACGATGCCCAGCCGTTCGGTCATCCGGGTGAAGGCCCTGCGAAAGAACTTGTCGTAGAGTTCGACGATCAGGCGCTGCTTGCCCCGGGCCGTGTCGATGCCCTGCGCGCGCCATTTCACGCTGTCGTAGAACTTGGTCAGGCTGTCCGCCTCGCCGCTGATGTTCTCGGTATCGAGGGAGGCCAGCACGCTCTGCATCGCGCGCGAGACGGGATTGTCCCGGGCGAAGCTGGACCCGTCGAACAGCGCCTCGAACACGGGGCGGGTGATCAGGTGCTGGGCCAGCATCTCGACCGCCTCGTCCTCGGTGATGCTGTCGTTCAGGTCGTCGCGCAACTCCGTCAGGAACGCATCGAAGGCGTCGCGCGTCTGCCGGTCGCCGGTATCGAGCAGCCCCCGGATGCGGGTGATGTGGCGCTCGGCGATCTGGGCGATATCGCCCGCCCAGTCCTCCCAGTAGTCGCGGGTGCCGCATTTCCTGACGATCTTCGCCTTGATGGCGTTGCTGAACTCGTCCAGCACGAAGGACGCCTGATCGGGGTCGCGCATCCCGGGGCCGTCGCCCTCCCCCGCACGGTCGTCGTCTGCCGCCGCGCCGCTGCCGATCTCCGCGCGGGGCCCCGGCGGTTTGCGGGACGGCAGGTCGTCGACCACCGCCGTCGTGCTGCGCATCTCGTCCGAAGCGCCGACGCCGACGATCTCGATCCGGTCGCGGACATCCTCGCCCAGCGCGATGCGGTTGACGGTGGCGTCCATCCGCTCGTCATGGGCGCGCAGGGCGTTGAGGATCTGCCAGACGACGCGGTACCGCTCGTTGTCGTTCAGCGCGTCTTCCGGCGACATCCCGGCGGGGATGCCCACGGGCAGGATGACGTAGCCCATCTTCTTGCCCGGCGCGCGGCGCATGACGCGGCCGACCGACTGCACCACGTCGATCTGCGACTTGCGCGGATGCAGGAACAGGATCGCGTCGAGCGAGGGCACGTCGACCCCCTCGGACAGGCAGCGCGCATTGGTCAGGATGCGGCAGGTGCCCGGCTCCGTGTCTTCCTTCAGCCAGTCGAGCCGCCCCGCGCGTTCCTTCGCGCCCTGGGTGCCGTCGACATGGTCCACTTCGCAGTGCAGGGCGTCTTTCGCGGGGGGCGCATCGTCGCCGACCGGGATATCGCCGTACAGGTACTCGTCCACCACCGCCGCGAACTCGTCGCGCACGGCCTCGGACGCCTTGATGCTCTTGCAGAAGGCGACCGCGCGGCGCATCGGCAGGGGATCGGCGGTGACATCGACCTTCAGCCCCTCCTTTTTCAGCGCCTTGTAGCAGCCGATGATCCTGGTCGCGTCGTCCAGCCGGATCTCGCTGGAGGCGGCGAGGCGGTTCTGGACCGAGCGGCTGACCATCCCCTCGTCGACCGCCAGCACGATCACCTTGTAATCCGTCAGCAGGTGGTTCTCGACGGCCCAGGAAAAGCTGGTGTAGTGCAGCACCTCGCCATAGAGGGCGGTATCGTCCATCGACGCGACTTCGATGGAGTGGGTCTTGGCCTTGCGCTTGGCCCCCTCGCCGAAGATGCGCGGGGTCGCGGTCATGTAGAGGCGCTTCGATCCGCGCAGGTGTTTCTGTTTGTGCACGCGCACGAAGCTGGATTCCGCGCCGTCCATCGTCGCGCCGGTGGTGCGATGGGCCTCGTCGCACAGGATCAGGTCGAAATCGGGCAGGCCGTGCTTCTGCTGGGCATCCGAGACGACCTGAAGGCTCTGGTAGGTGGCGAACACGACCGTCATCGCGCCGCCCTGCGCCCCGCCCACCTTCGCCGCCAGCCGGTCGGCCTTCGTCGTCGCGGGAAAGGCGAGGTCGTGGACTTCCAGATCGGTCAGGTCGTCGCTCGCCCTGCGCTTGCCGACCTGGGTATCCGAACAGACGGCGAAGGAGCGCAGAGCGCCCTCCGCATCCAGCGTCCATTCGCGGATCGTCTGGGCCATCAGCGCCAGCGACGGCACCAGCAGCAGGACCATGCCGCCCGTGCCCGTCAGGTCTTCGGCGATCTTCAGCCCGGTGAAGGTCTTGCCGGTGCCGCACGCCATGATCAGTTTTCCGCGATCCGCTTCGGACAGCCCGGCGCGCACCTTGTCGAGCGCTTCGGTCTGGTGCGGTCGAAGGGATTTCTTCGCCTTCAGCCTGATCGGCTGTTTCGGGTGATAGGCACTCCAGTCGATTGCGCTGTTCGCCAGATCGATCAGCGACCGGCGCGTGACCGGCGTATTCTGATCGGCCATCGCGTCTTCGGCATTCTTGCCCCAGGGCGCGGTCGTGCTGTCGATGATCATGCGCCGGGTGAACCAGCTCTTCCCCGATGCCGTGAAGAACGAATCGATATCGGATTTCTGGATACGATGATCTTCCGCGTAGAACTTGCACTGGATCGCGCAGAATTCGCCGCTGTCCTTTACCCTCGCGACCAGGTCGATACCGGCATCGTTCGCCGGGTGCCCCGTCTCCTTCGCCCAGTCGCCATAGGTCCGGACCCGGTCGAACTGGGCGGTCATCTCGGGATCGTTTTCGAGATAGGCGCGGGAAAGGTTTTCGAAGTAGGTGCCCTTCTCGCGTTCGCTCTTCGCAGCGCTCCGATAGCTTTCGAGCAGCAGGTTAAGATCAGTGCTCATTGATACCCATCCACGGTTGCGCCTTCGATGATCCATTGCCTAGCAGTTCGCCCAAGTTCGCGAAAGCGACGAAAGCGGGTCGATCAATCCGCATCGGGGTCGAAGCCGG
>ENA-ORXT01003806-ORXT01003806.1-marine-metagenome-genome-assembly--contig:-NODE-3806-length-16152-cov-5.722302_pt1 | contig 16152 bp, 14 predicted proteins | sample MGYA00237868_ERZ511482 | MGnify/ENA metagenome assembly ERZ511482 | reverse complement strand
CCACGCCGCTAAAAATCCTTCCCAACCGCCGAAGTGGTAGATGACAGCAAAAAACATTAGCAAACCGGCAACAATTTGTAGCATGAATTGAAAAAAGTCGTTTGCCAGATCCGCCCAAAAACCGCCGAACGTAATGTAAACCAACGACAGCATGCTGCCGATCAAGATCCCAACGTGAACGTCGATGCCAACAAAGCCATTGAGGATAGCGCCAATCGCGACCCACTTCGCCGCCACATCTAACAGTTTTAACAACACGCCTGACCACACAATCAGTTGCTGCGCAGGAAGTCCATAGCGCGTGGCTAAATAAGTCGTCGGCGACTGGATGCCAAGCTCTTTTCGCAGCCGCGCCCAGCGCGGCGCGATCAAGTAGCTTCCGATGAACACCATCAGCGCGATCGACGCCGCCCACCAAAGATAAATCGAAATCCCGTTTTTATAAGCAATCGACGCATATCCTGTGAACACGACCGCCGAATACCCCGACACGTGGTGAGAAATACCCGACAACCACCAAGGAACTTTTCCGCCGCCGACAAAGAAGTCGTTCGCGCTTTTGACTTTATAGAATCCCCATACGCCGATCCCAATTAGTACGACGGCGTAGATCCCTAGGGCAACTAAGTCCAATGTTTGCATAACAAAGGTTCTTTTCTTGGTGAAGCTATTCTTTCGCGTAAACCTCAAAGCCGCTGAGCCACGTGCGCTCAATTTCCAACCGGCGCCCCCGATATTCGTACTGCACAACGTTGGCATAGGCCCCCACTTCGATACTTGCGTGTTGGCTACATCCAATCAGCGCGGCTGGAATGGAAGACGCTCGTCGCCACGCATCGGCCAAACTGACGATTCCACGATTGGCCAAATGCTCAACGCAATGTCGCAAACTCTGCGCGGATCCGGCTAACACCGTGGGTTGGTCTTGAAGGTGTAATTTTCCGTTCTCTGTCAGCGTTACTTTCCCACCAACGTGAGTCTCATAGTCTCCCGGCATAAGACCGGCCAGCGCCGTCGAATCACTGACTAAGAAGGCTTGGTTTCCCTTGACGCCGATCACGGTTTTCAAGACGGAATCCGGCAGATGAAAACCATCGGCAATCAGACTACACGCCAAATTATCGCTACCCAATTGTTCCCACATCACATTGGGATGCCGAGGTAAATGTTGAGCGACTCCGTTGCCGAAGTGTGTGACCAGCGACGCACCGTGATCAACCGCGTCATTGATTTGCTTGCCAGTGGCCATCGAATGACCGATCGAAACGCGCGATCCGTCAGCAACGGCGGTGGTGATCAGCGCGTTTGCGTCGTCCCACTCTGGAGACAACGTCAAAATCGCAATTCGATTTCCGGCAGCGGCTTGCAGTGCTTCATATATCTCGATGTTGGGCGCACAAACAAACTGCCGTTCATGAGCCCCACGATAACCATCTTCAGGTGAAATAAATGGACCTTCTAAATGAAACCCCAACACTGACGCGGCCAATTGAGCGTCGCTGTTGAGAATTTCGCGCAACTGCAGAAAGCGTTTCTCAATGGCGGCCGTAGAATTGGTAATCAACGTCGGCAGGAATCCCGTGCAACCCTCTGCCCACAGGGCACTGGCGGCTTTGCGAAAGTCGGATTGCGCGAGAGGACCGTGCTGATTGAAATCAACTCCGTGAAATCCGTTTATTTGAAGATCGCAAAACCCAGGCGCGATCGCGGGACTGCGGGCTTCAAAGCCTGCCGAATCAGACGGCTGCGGTTCAATCGCAACGATCCGACCATCTTCAACGCGCAGCACGACAACCGGTCCCTCACCGAAAATCCTGCCCTTGATTTCGATTTCACTCACAGTAAATCCACCGCACTTTCAGCATCGAAGAAACAGAAGCACCGTGGGTGAAGGCGCAATACAGAGGCAGGGCACTTTTCTTCGACCGGGCCCATGAACATGTTACCAACGGCGGCTGACTTCGTACTTCCGGGCACGCTGCAGACTAGAGCTCGGGCTGACATCAACGTAGGAATCGTCACTGTTAAAGCGCGGGTAGGAACGTCTTCGAATTTTGCAAAGCAACCGTCGTTGACCTGCTGCACACGGCAGACTTCATCAAGTTCGACCAGCTTCACCGTTTGCGGATCGTTAAAGTCCGCGACCGGATGATCGTTGAATGCAATGTGCCCATTTTCGCCAACGCCAGCGTCGAAGTTAGCAGGCTTAGTTTGACGTCGGGAGAGTGTTTGGTTCTGGACACGCGAAACCCTAGTTAGTATTAGTCGTTTGTGATGAGTTATGGCCGTCCTACTGTTACTTGAAACGTCTCAACTGTTGCGGTACCAGTGCACGCTCACGACGTGAACAGCCACGAAAATTCGGCTGGAAACCCCAACGGCAAATCCCCCGTTGTAATTGGTGAATTAGCAGGAGTTAGAAGAATTATTTCGATCACCCGAACATGGGCAAACACTCTATAGTGATATTCATGAAAATTCTCAGTAGCCCCGTATCCGAGTCAACCACTTCCTGCGTAGCAACGCTCGCCGGAGCGCGACTCATCATTTTTTGCGTTCTGCTTGGCTGAGCTTCGCCGTTTTCCGCATTGACGGCTCAAGCAGAATTACCGCGCCCGCGTGTCGTCGTGCTGACCGTTATTACCAACGAACCAGAGGATCAGGAATCACTCGTCCGTTTTTTGGTTTACTCCAATGAATATGACGTGCAAGGGTTGATCGCAACCACTTCGACGTGGTTGCGTGATCGTACGAGTGTACAAAACATCCATCAATGTGTGACTGCCTACGCACAAGTGAAAACTAACCTCGACATTCACGCTCAAGGATTCCCAACGGCCGATCAACTCGATTCAATAACAATGCAAGGCTGGCTCGAGTATGGGATGGCACGCGTCGGCAAAGCAAAAGACTCGGCGGGATCAAACCACATCATCGACGTCATTGATCGCAGCGACGATCGTCCCGTCTGGGTGACGGCGTGGGGCGGAGCCAACTGTTTGGCTCAAGCACTCTGGAAAGTGCGCCAAACGCGTTCTCCCAGCGCATTGGATAAATTTGTCTCAAAAATCCGCGTCTACACAATCAGCGATCAAGACGATGCGGGGCCTTGGATGCGAAGCGAGTTCCCCAAACTTTTTTATGTCGTCAGCCCCGGAGGCGAACGCGATTCAGAATACAACCAAGCTACTTGGACAGGGATTTCTGGTGATGACTATTATTTAAATGGGCCTCGTCATTGCATTGACTTGGTCAGTAATCAATGGTTAACCAAGAACATTCGAACCAATCACGGCCCCTTAGGCGAAATGTATCCGGCCTGGGAATAACGGACTACTACCGAACAACTTCAAAGCCAGCGCCTTTGGCTTCATCAAGTTCCACTTCCACGACCTTCCCCCCATACCCGTCGACCAAATCGTGGGCGCGTACTGTTACTGATTTCGTGCCCGCGGGGATTGGAATGTTTTCTTGCGTGCGGGTGACAGGTTGTTGATTGACGTGCGGATGAGCCAAGACGCGTGTGAATTTGTCTTTGGGTGCCAACAAAATCGTTTTGCCGTCGGGTAAAACGACATCCCAACCATCCATAAAATCACGCCAGCCAACATCGGGGTGATTTACTGTAACTTCAAACGTCCATTTGCCATCACCAGTGCGAGTCGCTTTTACAAAGGTCACATCTGCGTTGCCTTTAGGTTTGGTCGGCACCGCTGCTGCTGCTAATTTTTGACGTTTTATATATTCGAAAGCCTTTTTCTCGATCATGGGAGACTTCAATCCGATCTTCTTGGCCTCCGCCAACGCCGTAGTAATATCAACGTCTTGATCTAAAACACGATACGCCATCCAAACGCCACCAACCCGATTAGCGGATCCGCAGTGCAACAGCGTCTTTTGCGAATCGTCTCTCAGTAGGTCACGAACCTTATCGAACACGTCATCGGTTAAAGATTCTTCCGAGGCAAATGGAACTCTGTGAAATTCCAATTCTGCCCCTTCAACGGTTTCAGGTTCATCAAAATCAACTTCGCCGAAATTCCGCAGCGTTATCACGCGTTGAATGCCCAACCGTTTCATCGACTTGATATCATCGGGGGAAAACTGTCCAGAGAAAATCAAGTTTCCGCTACGATGAACATTCTTTACGTCACCCATCTCCATCGCGAATACTTCCGGCGCTCGATTTGGATCGAGCTCATCCTGAGCTATCAGGGGGCTAGAAAATCCGAACAGAAGTAGCGTCAATGCCGTCAAGAAACTAAGTTGATTTTTTTCAGTCATTGCAACGCTGCCTTCTTACAACTTCGACAACATAGAGAAGTCGTTTATTAGTAACCACTGAGTAAAGAGCCCCCTAAGTATACACATCTTGCTCCCGAAGATGTTTACCTTTGACGTAAATCTGGCATGCAAAACCCAACTGCCGAACTTAACCGTACGTTTTCGTTCACTATCGTTTGATTTGCTCCTGACGTTCAATTACAAAACGGCTCTACTTCGGCAAGAAAAACTACATACCAATAGCAAAATCTATACGCGATCTTCATCGTAACGAAGGCTGACCTTGAATCAAAATTCCAAACACTCATTGGGCCAGCGACTGAGCCAGCGGAATCTGAAAACTGAGCTGATGGATGATCCAGATCTCCCCAAAGACCAGCACGACCATGCGCTCCGTGGACTGACAACAATTCATCGCTTCTCCGGATTGGTGAATAGATTTTGGAAGGGGCTGTTACCGATTCTAGAGCAATCGCAATTGAATCAATCAGATCGCTTGAAAGTCGCCGACGTGGGCTGTGGAGATGGCTACTTGCTTCGCCAGCTTTCTTCTAAGGCGACCACCGCCGGTTTTAATATCGACTGGATCGGATACGACTTCAGCGCCACCGCATGCAAATTGGCCGCAGAAAAGGCTGACGCAGCGGGGGCCGATATTCGACTTACTCAAGTAGACATTTTGACGGCTGAGATCCCAGATAAAGTCGACGTCGTTCTCAATTCGCTGTTCCTACATCATTTCGAAGCGCTTGAGGTCGAAGAGATCTTGAAGAAGTTTCGCGACGCTTCGACGCAGGCGTTTATCGTCGAAGATCTCCGCCGGACTGTGTTAGGATATTGCTTGGCCTGGTCTTGCGGGCGATTGCTGACACGCAGCCCCATCGTTCACTACGATGGCGTTGTCTCGGTCGAAGGCGCTTTCTCGATCGCGGAGATCCAAACAATTTTGGCTTCTGCCGGCATCCAGAATGTCGATATTTGCAAGCGCTGGCCCGAGCGGTTCGTTCTGACCTACCGTCACTAGCAATTTAGCAAATCAGGCGAACTACGATTACAAAGTCTCTTTCCAATCGCGACGTCATCATCATCGGGGCCGGGCCTGCCGGCTGTGCGGCCGCCATCGAATTAGCAAAATCGGGCATGGGCGTTCTGCTGATTGATGGAAAGAAATTCCCTCGCCGTAAAGCCTGCGGTGGCTGCTTAAATAGCGTCTCGGTCGGCTTCATGGAACGGCTTCTGCCAAAATCGGCCGTGAACGATGTTTGGAACGAATCGATCGCCCTAAAGAGATTCGTCGTCTTCCACAACGCGTGGTCTTTACCGCTGGAAATGGATGAGGGAGGATTTGCAGTCGATCGCGCCCAGATGGATTTCGCACTGGTCCAACATGCGCAGAGTCTTGGCGTCGAATTCCTTTCTCCGGCGAAAGCAAAATTAGCCAATTGCGAACCCGACCTCTGCAACGTTGAGATCCTCTCCAATGGTTCGAAGCAAACCCTCAGTTCAAAAGTCGTCGTTATTGCTTGCGGGTTGGGCAACCAAGCTGCTGGCCCTTATCAACAATTCCAACAGACGCCTGCTCGAAATTCGCGTTTAGGCGTTGAAGCGCTGTTCGATACCTTCCCGTCAGAGTATCAATCAGGCTCACTTTGCATGGCGATCGGAAACCACGGTTACGTTGGTCTGACTCATATCGGCAACAACCGCCTGCATGTGGCTGCGGCGGTCGACCGAGCCAACTTGCAAAAGTTGGGGCCACATACGGCCGTTGAAAAAATGATGCTGCAGGCGGGCGCGCCGTTGTTGACTCAATCCGACGTGACTTGGCGAGGCACTCCACCTTTAACGGCGGGCGCACCAGCGATCGCTGCGAACCGAGTTTTCGTCATCGGCGATGCGGCTGGTTACGTTGAACCCTTCACTGGCGAGGGGATCCGTTGGGCATTGGAGAACGGCATTGGTGTCGCACCGTTTGTGGCCTCGGCGGTCGACCAGTGGCATCCAAAGATTGATGACGATTATCGCCACTGGTACCGGCGAACCATTCGCGCACGGCAAAAGCTCTGTCGACGTTTGTCGTTGGGGCTGAAACGCCCCTCGATACGCTGGGCCGCCCACCAAGCGTTACGCTTACACCCTCCCTTGGCCGATTCCATCATCAAGCGACTCAACTCTTAGTCCCACTTCACAGGTTGATATGAGCAGTTCTATTCTGGCGACAGGTACATCCGTTCCTTCCCACAAAATGTCCCAGGCTGAAGCGCTTGCAATGTTCCAAGACCTCGCCTGCGTCGACGCTCGCCAGCGCCGATTAGCGAAAGTGCTGTTCGAAAGGGCGAAGGTTGAAAATCGCTACACGTTCGTACCGCACAAATCCGCCTATCGATGGTGCCTTGATGATCAAACGCCAACGCCAAAAATTACGGCTGGGGGTACGCTGACGATAGCTCCTGATCCGATTCCTTGTGTAAACCCCGGCGCCAGTCCTGGATTAAGCACGGGGCAGCGGATGCGTCTGTACGATCTCTATGCCTCCGAACTCGCAATCGCTTCTGCCAAACAAGCGATCCAGTCCTCAGACCGTTCATCGGACTGCATTACACATTTGGTAACCGTCTCCTGCACGGGTTTCGCCTCACCTGGTGTCGACGTAAGTCTAATTAAATCACTTTCTTTGGCCCCAACGGTTCAGCGCATTCATGTTGGATTCATGGGATGTCACGGTGCTGTCAACGGAATCCGCGCAGCGATGAACATCGCAAACTCCGATCCGATGGCAACGGTGTTGGTCTGTTGCGTGGAACTGTGTTCGTTGCACTGCCGATTTCAATGGGGGCCGGAGGACAACGAAAAGATTATTGGCAACGCGCTCTTCGGAGACGGATCAGCATCGCTCATCATCGCCAACAACGACGCCGAAGACAACGATATCCGCGACCACAAATCAGCAGATTGGGAGATCATCGACACCGGTTCGGTCTTAATAGATGATTCCCAAGCATCATTGCGTTGGGATATTGGCGACCATGGATTTGAGATGGTCCTCAACAGCGACATTGGCGGCCGAATTGAATCCGCGTTATCCAATTGGCTGTCGCGGTGGCTAAATCAGCGCGACTTAAGCTTCGAAGATATTAATTGTTGGGTCGTTCATCCGGGCGGCCCCAAAATCATCAGTTCAGTGCAAAGCAGCCTGAAATTAACGAATCAACAATTGTCAGTTTCCTTGGACGTACTTAAGCGTTATGGCAATATGTCGTCGCCGACGGTATTGTTTATCTTGGAAGAATTTAAAAAAGCAATATCTGCGTCAAAGGTGGAGACGGCGGAAGCGACTCCCAAGCACGCACTCATCATCGCGTTCGGCCCAGGAATGGTCGCAGAAATTGCATTATTGAAAATTCGATAAATTTTTTCGTAGCCACAAGCTGCCAGCTTGTTGGCTTACACGACTTACAAGCTGGCAGCTTGTGTCTACGTTGATTTCAAAGTCGTATTTCACTCCTAGCTTGTGAATCTATTGCGAAGGTTCGCAGAACCTATCAGCCGCCATGCGATAGCGTCCGATCTTACGCGCTAGAAACCGGACGCTATCGCGTGGCGGCTGATGAAGTTTTAATAATTCACAGCCTCTCCGCAAAAGAAAGCTACTCAGTTTTCGTTGCGTTTTAATTGCTCGCGTAGATAGATGGCTCTTTCGACATTCCGGCGGTCGGTATCCATCGACGTGTCGCGGATCTTTTGCAGGTGGGCCGGTTGGGTACGTAGAAACAGTTGGTTAATCGCGGGAATCTCCAAATTATCAATCAACCCAAGATTCACCCCCATCCGCACGCGCGACAGCAAATACATCGTTTCTTCGCTGCTGATTTGCTGAGCCGTTTGCAGCGTTCCGTAGGCGCGACTGACACGGTCAAAAAGATCGTTCTGTTTTTCATCAAGCAAAAATTGCCGGGCCTTACGTTCGTAGTCGATCACAAACGGAATCACGTCGGACACCTGATCAATGATCGCTGGTTCATCTTTGCCCAGGGTAATCTGATTGCTGATCTGATAAAAATCTCCCATCGCCTGGGTGCCTTCGCCGTAAAGACCACGAACAACCAAATTGATTTTCTGCAAACTGCGAAAGACTTTTTCAATTTGATGCGTGATCACCAGCGCCGGCAGATGCACCAACACACTTACCCGCACCCCCGTCCCAACATTGGTTGGGCACGCTGTTAGATAACCCAATTTCGGGTGATAGGCATAGGTAAGGGTAGATTCAATATCATCATCGACTTGATTTATCTGCTCCCAAGCACCGTCCAAATCCAAGCCCGATTTCATCACTTGAATCCGCAGATGATCTTCCTCGTTGACCATCAGGCTCAGTTGTTCCATCGAGTCGATGGCAACGGCTCGAGCTCCTTCGCCGTTGGAAAGTTCGCGGCTGATAAGCTGCCGTTCCACCAACAATTGTCGATCGAGTGCATTGAGATCGGCGACGTTGAAAAAGTTCAGCTCGCTGAATGAGGGCGTACCGGTCAGCCGCTCGCGCACCGTCGATTCGATGTTGGCGCGGTCGATGTCATTGCAACGCTGCATAAAAGGAAAGTCAGCTAAATTTCGCGCTAAACGGATGCGGCTACTCATGACGATGTCCGACTGCGGACCGTTGCCCCGCAACCACTCGCCGCAACGATTGTGCAACTCATCAATGACCATAATCGCGTAGCTCCAATTGACGAATTTGATCGCGATACTTTGTTGCTGAAGCGTAATGCTCCATCTTTACAGCGACTTCAAGCTTACGCTTTAGCCTTGTTAGCTCGAAATTAGAATGAACCTTAGAAGCCTGATCCTCGGAGACCATGCCAAACGCGATTCCCAATCGTACCGCAGAGATCAGCGATAACAATTCTTCATCCGTTCGTTGGACTTGAAGCTTCAGGGCGCGACTTGCGTCTTCAGTTTGCGATCTAATTTCAGCGCCGTACTGTTGATACAATAATTTTCGCGCCGCGCGTTCGTACTCAACAATCGCTGGGATAACGGCATTTACAAGATTGATTAAACCGGATTCCGATTTACCCAAAGTTACCTGATTGCCAATGCGGAAAAAATCGCCCCAGGCCTCTTCACCGTAGACACCTCGACCGACAATGCCTTCACGCATCAATGTCATGAACGCGGAATCCAATCGCCCCAATGTGGCAAGCGCTGGTAGGTGAAGTAAAACCGTCGCCCGCATACCCGTACCAACGTTGGCCGGAGAAGCTGACAGGTATCCCCATTGTGGGCTGAAAGCGTAGCTCAATGACTGTTCAAATTGATCATCCAAACGAGAGATTCTTTCCCACATCCAATTTAAAGGATACCCGGCGGCAAGTACCTGAAGCCGAAGATGATCCTCTTCGTTAATCGTAGCACTGATCTCATGAGACGGCAGATTGACGTCATCGCCAGCCTCTCCACCAACCGCTAAGGCGTCCGAATCCGAAGGCATCGCATCGAAATCAGCCAACGCTGCCGCGTTTTCAATTTGCTTAAAGAAAGCTGTTTCCAGTTGGTCTTCGGACTGGATGCTCTTGGCAATACGCTTGCTTGTCTCTCCAGGCTCTGGAAAATCCAATTCTTCAAACGCTATGTCGCCGCTCTTGCCATCTTCGCTTCCGATAGAAACTTCTGCCGACGAATCTGATTCGAGCTCCGGCAAAAGCTCTGCCGGATCAATCTTTCCCGCAGAGGCATCGAAGACGGACTGAAGTTCCAACAAAAACTGCCGCTCGATTTCTCTTAGTTGCTCAGAATCCAAGATCGGCAGATCCTCCAACCTTGAGGGCCGATGGAGACAGGCAGTGATACTGTTTCGAACGGCATTTTGCTGTTCTTCGGAACTCACTCCAACGAACGGATGTTCAGCGACGTTGCGGAACAGTTGAATTCGGCTGGCGACAACGACATCTCCGTCTTCATCACGGCTGTGCACCGACTGATGAGAAAACTGACCAAAGAATTTATCGCCAGGAAATTTATCGCCAGAGAATTCGTCGCCAGAGAATTCGTCATTAACGGCGTGATCATCTGAAAATTTATCAGTCACCAGATTGACCTTCCTGTTCAATTTCGCGGATCCGGTCTCGGATATCTTTGGCCTGTTCATAATCCTCTGCTTGGACCGCGTCTTTCATTTCTCTGCGCAGACGAATCAACTCCGTTTGAGATTCGGTATCGCACACGCCGCGTTTGGGTTGTTTACCAACGTGTTCACTTTCGCCGTGAACGTTGATCAGCAGCGGTTCAAGCTCTTCACCAAAGAACACATAGTCGTGCGGGCAACCCAAACGACCGGCCTGACGAAACTCGTAAAATGAGATTCCACAGATAGGACATTCGCGGTCATCAAGCTCTTTAAGGTCGTCGGCGGTCTGTTCCAGTTTTAGTTGCTTGGAGAGCAAACCACTGATTTGAGCCGGTTCTTTTTCGGCATCTTCGGTTCGCAAATACTGCTTGGCGCAATCAGGGCACAGATGTAGCTCAAGCAACCCACTGTCGTCCCCGGTCAGATCCGTGATATGGAAGGTTGCCGGTTTCTCGCATTTCTGGCATTTCATTATTTATATATCCATTTCCGTCGTCCGCAGCGGCAGGCGCTGTTGCGACGGGAAAATTTGTATTGAGGAAGATCAAACCAATGTCCGGTCGCCCGATTCGATTTTATCTCCACCGCGATTGAGACACAAGGTTATTGCGTTGCCCACCGCTACTACTATTGAGACGCTCATGACAGCCGATGGTTCGAGTTATCCACGAATTTTCGAAATTGCCATTCTGGTGGTTCACAATCTTTACTACTAGAATTCTTGATTCCTGACCGATGGCAAGGCTCCATAGGTCGCTCAGCCAAATTGGCTAATTGAGTATCGCCCCCTTCTCGAACAAATTTTTATCGCGACATCGACCTCTATGACCTGCCAGCCATCGCTCGAAAATTTTGAAAAACTGGCCGCCACGCACGACGCGGTGCCCGTTTACCGGCGTCTACTCAGCGACACATTGACTCCCGTCTCCGCATTTGCACGCATCGACGATGGCGGCACAGCGTGTCTTTTTGAGAGCGTGATCGGCGGCGAGAAAGTTGGTCGCTACAGCTTCCTCGCGTCGCGACCGGGGCTGGAGATTGGCTCTAAGGGCAACAAGGTCACGATCAACGAAAATGGCAATGCCAGCACGTTCGAATCTGTTAACCCGCTGACCGAGATTCGCAAAAGAATCGAAAACGTAAAAGTGGCTCAGCTACCAGGGATGCCTCCGTTCACTGGCGGGGCGGTGGGTTTCGCTGGCTACGACGTGGTTCGCTACGTTGAACATCTTCCTAACGCTCCACATGACGACCGTAATTTGGACGATATGGCATTTGCCTTTTATGATTCCATGCTGGTCTTTGACCACATCAGCAAGACCATTACGGCCGTCGCGCTGGCGTGGCCTTCGAAGCATGCGTCCGCCCAAGCGGCACATGACGACGCATGCAAGCGATTGGACGAATTGGTTTCGCAACTCGCGCGACCCTCAAACGCCGATTTAGTTTGCACCGATGTGGCTCAAATGGATCAAGCTACCGACGGAGCTGAATACAAATCCAACTTCACTCAGAAAGAGTACGAAGACGCGGTCTTAAAGTCCATTGAATACATTAAGGCCGGTGATATTTTCCAAGTCGTCCTGAGCCAGCGGATGCAGACAGATATTCACTGCGATCCGCTGGAAATTTATCGGAGCTTGCGCGTGCTCAACCCCAGTCCGTTCATGTTCTTCGTTCGCAGCGGTGACTGCACATTGGTGGGAAGTTCACCGGAGATCATGTGCCGCGTGGTCGACAACGAAATGACCGTTCGACCTTTGGCCGGGACGCGCAAACGAGGCGCAACCGAAGAAGAAGACAACGCGCTTGAGGCCGATCTTTTAACAGATCAAAAAGAACGCGCCGAACACGTCATGCTTGTCGATCTTGGCCGTAACGACGTCGGCCGCGTCGCCCAATACGGGTCGATCGAATTGCCTGACGTGATGGTGATCGAACGCTATAGTCATGTGATGCATATCTCATCCACGGTCACCGGACAACTAAACGATCACAGCGACGCTTTCGACGCTTTGATGGCCAGTCTTCCTGCGGGTACCGTGTCAGGTGCGCCGAAAGTCCGAGCGATGGAAATCATCGACGAACTTGAGAAACATCGACGAGGCCCCTACGCCGGCGCGGTCGGGTACATCGACTTCTCTGGCAACATGGACACATGTATCGCACTACGAACGATCGTGATTAAAGACAACATCGCATACGTCCAAGCCGGCGCTGGGATCGTAGCCGACAGCAATCCGACCAGTGAGTACGAAGAGACATTGAACAAGGCGCGGGGATTACTTCGGGCCATCGAGATGACGCACGCCCGGTTGAATCAACAAGATTGAATCGACCTTTTTTCAAACCAGTTCAGATAACTTAAAACCTTTGACCACGCGAAAACCATGAAAACTTTACTTGATGAAAAACAGCTCAACGATGGCGTTCAAGAGCTGGCCGATCAAATTAATGAGGCGTACGGAGATTCGTCGCTGACAATCGTTGGCGTGTTGACCGGCAGCGTCGTGCTGATGGCCGATCTAATTCGTAAACTTAAAATGCCGCTGCGGGTCGGCGTCGTGCAAACGAGCAGCTATCAAGGCACTGAACGTGGTAAATTGTCGATCAACTCTGAGATGATGTTGGACATCACCGATCGAGATGTATTGTTGATCGATGATATTTTTGACACCGGACACACGCTGCAGGAAGTACGCGAACTAATGAATACGATGGGGCCTACCAGCTTAAAATCAGCAGTGCTACTATGCAAAACAGGACGACAGGAAGTCGATTGGCGTCCTGAATTTGTCGCCTTTGATATTCCAGACGAATTCGTTGTGGGCTATGGTTTGGACTACAATGATGAATATCGCAACCTGCCTTTTTTGGCGTGTTTAGAGGACGCGGACATCGCGTAGCGGTTTTCGATGAGGTGCAGAATAGGCCTCTACGCTATGAAGAATTTTTCCTTTGTAAAACGAACGTCATCAGCCGTTTTATCGCTAGCCACGGTGCTTTTGCACACCGAACCGTGGCTAGCGCCAAAACGGCTAAATAAAACAGGGAAAGAAATCGTTCACGGCATTAGACATCCCTCATCTCGCGCTGCGTTCACCAAGTAAATTCAAACGGCATGACTGGCATCGAACAACGCCCCGAACCTCTCCGACTTGCGATTATCAACCGCAAGTTTTGGCCAATTAGCGGCGCCGCAGAGCTTGAGGTCGCGAACCTTTGCCGCGCCTTAACCGCGGAACAACATCACGTCGATATGTTGACGGTGCGTTGGCAGAAGCACTGGCCCGCCCAGCTCCGATATCACGATTGTGATGTCTTCCGATTGGTGAAGGTCTCCTCAGGTCCCTTTGGAACATTTCGCTATCTTAAGTCGCTGACATCCCAACTGAGTAAAAACGACTACCAACGAGTGATTGTATTTGGCCTTGGGGAAGAAGCTTGGACGACGGCGACGACGATCGGCGACCGAACTGCCATGATGCTACGCATCACTCAGCTGCATCTTACCAAGATTGATAATTTCTCCGCTCGGCAAAACGAAGCGTTGAAATCCGCGTCAGCAATTCTGGCCGACACTGCGGCAACCGCAGATTTTATCCGCCGGCACCAGCCTGAGGTTGCAGACCGCATCCGAGTCGTTGGTCCCTTGCCGGCGCGGCCCGAGGATTCCATTTCATTTGAACACAACGCCCAAACACGGAAAACGGCTGCCCGCGTCGCGCTTTCAGATGCTCATCCGATTCTCCAAATTGACGCCGATCAATCGTTAGTCATCACCTGTGCCCCGATGGAAAATGATTTAGGCGTTTGCGATCTAGTGCAGGCTTGGAAGACTTTGCAAAAGAAGTACCCAAAAGCCAGATTGTGGATCTTGGGCGAAGGCGAGCTTTCCCGCGCGGTTTGGGACGAGATACTCGAGCTTGATTTGGTCTACACGGTCATCATGCCTGGATTTTTCGACAATCTAAGCCTCGTTTTGAGCGCGGCTGACTTATACATTCATCCTTTGCGTACTCAATCGGCGTGCAGCGTTCTTGAAACGGCCAAAACGATGGGAATTTGCACCGTAGAAACCGCGTCTTTAGATGAACTAAAATCGGCCACCACCTCCCAATCAGCGCGTTCGTTTATTGAAAATCTAAACCGTGGACTGATGGTGCCGCGCGAGACGCACACCGCTTTGGCGACCACGATCGAGTACTTGTTCGAACATCCAGAATTTGCCACGGACTTTGGTGCCGAGGTTCAGCGGCGTTTGCTGAACCGGTCCGCGGCGATTCACGTTACCGAGGATTACTTATCCGATTCGCCCAAAGCTGTCGCCACTGCCAAGACGTCTTGATTGCACTTCATCCTCGTTCACCCCTGTTTCTCGAGCCGCTATTTTGAGTCGCCGAATCCTATTCGTTGTTGAGACTTTATTTCCGTTGGGAAATGCGTACCAACTAAAGATTCTGGCGGAGGGGCTTTCTACTGAGCATGATGTTTGTATCTGCGTCACTGGATCGACCAGCCCAAAAGGCCCGTCAAGTTTCACGTCGTCCGACATTCCAATCCATTTTCTTTTCTCTGATAAGAAACTAGAAAATCGAGGCGGCGCAAGCCGAATCCAAGTTGCGTTGCGGTTAAGGAAACGAATACGTGCTTTTAAACCCGACCTTGTCCATGCGTTGGGACAACACGCCACCGGTGTTGCGGCCTCGGTGCTGATAACGCATCCGGAAACGAAACTGTTCAGTAGTATTCTCTCGAGCTGGTTGCCGCAAACAACGTTGGTCGAGTTCTTTGAACGATTCATCGTCAACCGCGTCGATCAATTCTTAGTGGTTCACCCTAGTTTGAAGGAAAACCTGTTGGCTTTCGATGCTGCCGAGAACAAGTTTTCGGTCGTCAACAACGGTGTTGCCAGATACGGCGTCGAAGGTAGCGACGAAGACATCGACCGGCAGCGTCAGCGCGGACGCGACTTGCTGATTAACGCGACCGGGATCCCGCCATCGGCTTTTATTGCAGTAACCTCCGCTGACCTTGAGCCGGCAACTCGGCTCAAAGATTTGATTTGGGCAACGGATCTGCTTTCTTGCGTCCGTGACGATGTGCATTTGGTGATTTTGGGAGAAGGTTCGCAGCACGAGCGATTGCTGCGGTTCGCCGGCTGCACTTTAGCGGCAGATCACATTCATTTTGCAGGTCGACCGTCGGCCGCGCTGCAAATGTTAGGGGGAGCTGACGTGTATTGGAATTCGCATTTGCAGACGCCGCTGCCCAGCGGTCTAATGGCGGCGATGAATTTTGGTGTGCCCGTCATTTCAGTATACGGCCCAGAAACGCAGCGGATGATTCGGCATCAGGAGACGGGTTTCGCAGTGAACTTTGGAGCGCGCGATGAGTTCGCGCGTTGGACAAAGTTTTTGATTGAGAAACCAGACGCCGCAAAACAGTTGGCGCTGCAGGGACAGCAGCACGTACAGAACGAGTTCGACGCGGCTGGAATAGTTTCAGATGTTGAGAAGTTGTATGAAATTGAGCTTGGTCATTAGCTACACATCGTCGTATTTCACTCCTCGGTTGTGAAACTATGGCGAAGGTTCGCAGAACCTATCAGCCGCCAACGGAAAAGCGTCCGGTCTTACGCGCTTGAGACTGGAGGCTATCGCTTAATGGCACTTACTTTAGCTTGATGCAACGCATTTGCGCATCAGCCGCCACGCGATAGCGTCCGGTTTTTAGCGCGT
>ENA-ORXT01003805-ORXT01003805.1-marine-metagenome-genome-assembly--contig:-NODE-3805-length-16154-cov-7.066679_pt1 | contig 16154 bp, 6 predicted proteins | sample MGYA00237868_ERZ511482 | MGnify/ENA metagenome assembly ERZ511482 | reverse complement strand
GTCGCCGTTGCACGGAATCCCAGGTAAATCGCTCCATGGAAGTGGGTTTGGCTCGGTATCCCAGGCGACCTGGGATTTCGAGGCAGAAAACCTGGGATTTTCGGTCAAATTTTCTTGTAGGGCGTGCAGCGTGTGCCCTGCAGCGGAGTCGAGCACTCGTGCCACGGTTTTGTTTGAGGAGCGTCCTTCCAGCGTATTCCACAGGGGGGACGCTCCGGCTGCGACCGGAGCGACACTGACGTCCGCTCGTGTACGTGGCGCTTAAATAGAGCCAGCGGCGGCGGGTAGGGTGGACGACCTCCCACCGTCTCACGCAGCGACCCACCTTGCAACCTCCGCGCCGAGGGGAGCCGGCGTCGGGCCTCTCCGCGCCCGTCTCCATTCACCCTACCACCACCAGTAGCGCCCCCCGCTCCCGCCATGGCGCCACGCGTCCGCCCCGCCGCGGCGACCGCCGCCGCCCTTGCCGGCGCCATCCTTCTCGCCGCTCGTGGTGGCGCGCCTGCAGCCGCCACGATCATCAACCCCGTCTCCCGGCAGCTCGACGTCAGCGACCTGAACCGCGCTTTCCAGCTGACCTACTCATTCAAGATCAAGGACTTTCTCGATGGGGAGATCACCAAGGAGGAAGGCCGCCCCGACCCGACGGATGATGACGATGACCGGTGCCCGACGGCACTGACTTTTTCCGGCGCGAGCGAGCGGGAAGACGGGGTGACGACCATCCTCAACACGGGTATCGTGCAGGACGGGGACCAGTGCGAGGGGCCGGGCCAGTTCGTGCTCATTGGGCCCGACGTGCTCTCCCAGCTCAATGAAGAGACGGGCGCCGTCGGCCAGGTAGTGGCGCTCCTGGGCGAGGAGAATGCAGATGCTGCCTCGCTCGTCGCACGCATGTTTCGGTACTTTGTTGACAAGATCGCGAACGAAGACGTCAAGATTGGCGGGGCAACGGAGGACGACCGGCAATGTGGTCGCCGGGAAGTTGAAGGGCGGACGTTTATCGCCGCCGCCAACGTTTCCGAGACCGTCTCCGTCGGCCTTGGGTCGGGGCTGTCCCTCGAAGAGGGACGCTACCTCATCACCTACACGCTCGAGAGCAACCCCGTGTCGGCTTTGGACAACCCGCTGTGCATCTACACGGGGCTGGCCGACGGGGAGGCCCCACGTGGCAGCGGCGGCGGTGCGACGGGTCCCTCGACGGATGAGGGCGTGTGCTTCCCCGCGGCGGCGACGGCCGAGCTCGACTCGGGCGCGACGGTCTCCATGGCCAACTTGGAGATTGGCGACCGCGTGCGCGTCGCCGCCGGTACCGGCCCGAACGCCTTTTCCGAGGTGTTTACGTTCACGCACCGCAAGCGGACCGGCACCTACCCGTTTGTGACGGCAACAACGGCCAGCGGGCACTCCCTGTCGGCCTCCCCGGGCCACTATGTGTACGTCAATGGCCACTTGGCGCCGATGCAGTCGGTCCGCGTCGGCGACGCGCTCGACGTGGCGGCGACGGGCACCCACTCGCGCGTCGTGGCCGTCGCGACCGCCGAGCAGACGGGGCTGTTCAACCCCCAGACGCTCGCCGGTGACATTGTCGTTGGCGGCGTCCGCGCGAGCACCTACACGACGGCGGTCGCGCCGCGGCTGGCGGCGGCGCTGTTGTCGCCGCTCCGCGGCCTCTACCGCCTCGGCGTGACTGGGGGGTGGCTCGAGGCGGGGGGGGAGGGGGCCATCGCCAAGGCCGCGCTGCGGCTGCTGCCGCTTGGCGCAAGCGCCTAGACGGATGCGTCGCGGGGGTGGGGAGCTGCGGCGTGCTTGTCCGTCGCGGCGGCGCCTCTCGGGGAGGTTTACTCGCGCATTCTTGTATTGGTTTTTTTGTGGCGTTCTTTCGTGCCTCTTTCTGTTTGCGTGAGGTGAAATGTGCGCTTCGCCACTGGGTGTGTACTCGTTGCGTCGACGGCGCTCCCGTTTGCAGTGGGGGGACAGGCGCGGCTGCCTTTCACAGCACACTGCCAAAGGCAGCCTGCTGGCAACCTCCTCTGCGTTTGCTTCCCCTCTGCTTCCGCTTCCTCGTTCTGCCAAGGCACTCAGTGCTGCCTGTATCTGCCTGTATGCAACCAGCATCCACGCCACAAGTTTGCATCTGCAGGCAGTCCGCATGCAATTGGTGTCGCGCATTGGTTTTGTTGCAGTCCCTCGACTTGCGATGGAATATCAAGGCCCTATTCCTTCGTTGACTGCCCCCGCACGACTCGTGCGTTTGGCCAATGAAATGGACGCTTGGTTGCATGCACGGGGTCAGCGTGCACCACGATTGGTCGCCGCCGCCATTCCATCCGACCGCGGCGCTTGAATCATCGCTGGCGGCGGCGCGGCCGCCATTGTTTGGGTGTCTCGGCCGCGTCGCTGGCCGCCACTTGCTGATCCACTTGCGTGATCGGGGCGAACCCGGCGCGGGCGTCGGGTGTGCCAGTCCAGGCCTTGCGGGTGGCGGCGGCGCGAGGGCGAGGCGCCGCCGTCGTCTGCGGGCTGGCTGCGGGGGGTTGCCGACAATCTCCTCGGGTGCACGTCGTCGCTTATTTTTTTTTGTCGGTGCTTTGCGGCGCGCTCGCCACCGCCGCCGTCACCGCCGCCGCCGCCGTCACCGCCGCCGCTCTTGTCACACCCGCCGCCCGACTCCCGCTACACCCTCCCCCCCCGACCCCCCCCCGTCTGGTCCTCCCTTCTGTGGGCACGCTCGTTGTCGCCATGGCCTTTGTCACTGGCGTGGTGTCCCTGCGGGCGGCGGCAGCCGCCCGCCCCGTCCTCTGCGGCGGTCGCCGGTCGGCGATGGCGGCGGCCGCTGGCCGCTCCCCCCCCCGCATGACGTCGACCGACATGCCCGCGGCGACGGCCGCCGCCGACGCGGCCGCCGCCGCGGCCACCCGCCACGCCGAAGCGGAGAAGCACGCGGCGGGGGTGACGTTTGATAACGAGCAGGGCGACGGCACCACCCGCCTGATCGTGACGGGCAATGACCGGCCCGGCCTCCTCGACTCCCTCACCGCCGCCCTCAACTCGTGCGGCGTGACCGTCTTGCGGGCGGTCGCGTCGACGCGCGACGATGGGATGGTCAATGACGTTTTTACGGTCGTGCGCGGGGGCGAGAAGCTCCGCTCTGAGGACCTCAACACGGTGCGGCGGCAGGTGATGGCGGTGCTCAACCAGAGCCCCTCCTCGTCGAGCCTCTCGAAGGCGCGGGCGGCCAACTTGGCCGACAACAATGGTGGCGCCGAGGTGGTGGCCCCTGGCGACCGGGCGGGGGCGGACCCGACCGTCACCAAGCCGTCGGTGTACGTGGACCACAGTCGCGGCGTGTCGGTGTTTGCCGACAATATGGCGAGCCCCGACTACACAACCCTGACCGTCAATGCGCCAGACGCGCCCAACCTCGTCTCCCGCATCCTGCAGGTGATTGGCTACCTGGACATCAACGTGCGCTTTGCGGCCATGTCTTCCTTTAACGACGAGGGCGTCTTCCGCCACGACGTGTACCACTTGACGGACCACGATGGGAAGCAGGTGGCGGAGGGCAAGAAGGAGGAGCTGCGGAATAATATTTTCTTCATGATCAGCACGCCGAACCTGGACGACGTACGTTGGGGGCAGTGCACTTGGAGCTCGACGGGGTGGGGGGCCAGAGCGCGCACAGCGCGTGGGTGGGTGTGGGGTGGCAGCTTGAAGGGCACGTGTGGGCGGCCAACATGAGTGACGACGTCGGTGAGCGACGTCACACTCACCACAGCGCCTCGAGCGTTCTCTATTGTGAGCGGCTGTACTCACACGCGCTCCTTGCTCTGGTGATCCCGTTCTCGCTTGATGCATCCTGCTTACCTGATGCGCACGCTTTCCCGCTCGACAGGATTCGTATTAGAGGCTCGCTGTGTCAACCGACCCAGTCGACTGCCATTGCAGGCCGACCCACCTACACAGCTGATCTGTCCTCTCCTCTACTGGCACCATGTTGGCCGTGCCACCCCGTTTACTTTGCATATCTGTGATACCTCTGGCATGTGTCTATTGAAGCTGTCCCGGCTCCTTTGCCTGTACTTTTTTTTTGGTTCTTGTTCTCGTCCATAGACTGGTTGTCTTAGTTAGCACACCTTGGTTGTACGATTTTTTTTGTTGGTTCGTGGCATCCCAATTTGCGCCCCTTCAACAGAGACACCCGCAACCTGCGCCATCGAGGGAAAGGGACGGCCCACGGTACGAGTGGCCGGGTAGGGAGCAGGGAGTGGAGAGCTTCTCTCAAACGTGGGCCCGCGAGGTTGGCGCGTGCCACCGTCCCCCTACTGGTCACCCCCCACCAGGGCCATCCCCACTCCTCGCATGCGCGTGGCCAAATCAAACAGGAACTCGAGGCACTCGTTGGCGCCCTTCGCCGCTGCCCCCCCCCCCCCCCACACGTACACGCCGTGGCGCTTGACCATCACGGCGGGCGCGTCGGGGTAGGCGTCCATCGCCGCGGCCATCCCAGACACGAGCTCCCTCTCAAACGGTGTGTTGCGGATGACAGGGATAACCAGGGTGTCCTCATAGCCTATCCGCCCGGTGCGCCCGCCAGCGCCGTCGCCGCCAGCGTCGCTCAGTCGGCCGGCGGCCGCCGCGTCGCGTCCCCCCCAAAAGAGGCCCTTGAGCATCTCGAGGTGGCTTATTTCAAACACCTCGGTGACGCCCCCGCGGATGCCCCCGTCCGCCTCCCCCACCGGCCGCACGGCGGTCATGCCGGCCATCACCGCCGCCACCGAGTGGGAGTGGACGACCGCCCCCGCGCCGCGGCGCTCAATGGCCAAGGAGAAAAGCGGTAGGCATGCAGAGAGGGAGAGGGAGGCCGTCGCTGGCGGGACGATGACCTCATAACCGGCGGGGGAGACGACAAAGACGTCGGCGGAGGCAATGCGCTCCTTGGGCACCCCAGACGGGGCCACGTACAGGCGGCCACCCTCGAGGATGCACATGCCTCCGCCGGTGCCAGTGGCGGCGCCGCTGGTGTAGAGCTGCGCGCACAGCTCACAGACAAGGGCACGGTAGTGGGCGTCGGCGGTGACCACATCGTTGACGGGGGGGGTCGGCGCCGGACCCATGGCGCCGGGGGTGGGCCACGGCGGACGCAGGAAGAGTCGTCGCCGCGCGAGAGATATCTGGAAACAATGGGAGAGCGGGACGAGGTATTGCAGGAACTAGGAAAGAGGTCGAGGCAGAGGAGGGCAGCAAGGCGGGTCACTGCGACACACGCTTTGACTTTGTGGGGCCCAGCGAGGTAACGAAAGACGACGGTGGGAGTCGGAGCTCGAGTGCATGGATGCAGGGTAATAAAACCAGGAAAACCAGCTCACAACCACACTCGTACTTGAACAGGAGTTGAAGACATGACACTGAATTTACCATCAAGGTTGAAACGGGTTCTGGTTGTTTCCTTCCCAGTGTCGTGGTGCATCCACGATGGCCCTCATCCCCCCCCATTGCTCCATGAACCCCATTGCTGGACGCCACCCCTGTCGCGCCACCCTCTGACTGTGTTTGTCACACGCTGCCCCTTGTCGATCAGTCTGCAGCAATGCCGCGCCCCCCCCCCCCCCCCCCCGCCCACATCTTCCACCTCCACTCGACGTGCATCTTCACCAACCTCGCCACGGAGGAGCTGCTGCTCCACCACGGCCCCGAGCGGGCGCTCCTCCTCTACCGCAACACCCCCACCATTGTCCTCGGACGCACCCAAAACCCGTGGGCGGAATCACGCGCCCCCCCCCCCGGCGTGGCCCTCGGCCGCCGCCGCTCGGGCGGCGGCACCGTCTACCACGACGGCGGCAACGTCAACTATGCCTTCCTCACCAGCCGGTCCGCCCACACGCGCCCCGGCGGCGCGCACCTGGTCGCCTCCGCCCTCGGCGACGCCTACACCCTCCCCGCCCCCGTCGACGTGGGCGGCCGCGGCGACCGCGTCGGTGGCGTGCCGCCGCCTCCGCGCCGCGCTCCTCGCCGCCGTCGACGGCCTCGCGCTGCGTGTGCCGACGGCCGTCCCGTCGGGCGCGCACGCGGCCTTGGCGGGGGTGTGGGGGTTGGCCTCGTCCCTGACGGTCGGCGCCTACGCCGACCGCTACGTCGGCACGTATGGCGACGCGGCGGTGGTGGGGGTGGCGGCGCCGGGGACGGGGGCGGCGGGGGCGGTGGCGACGGCGCTCGGCCGCTGGCTCTACTTTTTTCCGGCCGTGCCGCCGGCGGGGGCGGCGGACCGCACGCCCGCCCTGGCCTCGTTTGTGCGCTCCGTGCCGGCATTGGCGGGGGCGGTGGAGGTGTGGGACGGCCACGCGGGGGAGGGCGCCGACGGCTCATCGACGCAGCTGCTGTTTCTGTTGCGGCCGCCGCCGCAGTGGCGGACGGCCGTGACGGCGGCGGCGGCGGCGGCAGAGGCCAAAGCAGCGGCAGCCGCGGACGCTGCCACCACCGCTGCAGGCACCGACGGCGTCGGCGCTGCCGACGCGGGCGCCGCTCACGGCGGGGACGCGGTCGACGACGACGGCGGCGGCGCCGCCGCCGCCGCCGCCGCCGCCGCAGAGTGCGTCTCGTCGGTCGGGCGCCTCTTCCTCAAAGGCGCATCCCCCCTGCAGTATGCGGTCGCGCAGCACCTCGGGGTGCCCGTTTGCGTCTTTCCCGACCCAGACTTTGGGGCGCTGCGCGCGGCGGTCGCGCGCGCGGCGGCGGCGGGCGCGCCGACGGTCGTCCGCCACGCGACGCTGGGGATGCTTGCGGGGGTGCGCGTCCGCACCGTCGGCGCCGCGCTGCGGCTGCACGCGTGTGACCGGTCGATCCGCTCGGATCACGAGTGCAAGCGGGACGCGCAGGCGCCATGACGGCGGGGGGGCGGGCGCGTCGGGGGGGCGGGGGGGGGGTGTTTTTTCCCCCCCCCTCCGGGGGGGGGGGGGGGGGGCGGGGCAAGCTGCATCCATTTCCAACGGGGCGGGGGCCATTGCAAGGGGCGTGAGGGGCCCCACAGAAAGTAGTATCGATGGGCCCCCTCTTTCAACCGCCGCCCCACCGGTCGTCGTGCGTGTGAATGAAGCGTCGCGGTCGCACGCAGAGTCCTTGCTGTAGCACGGACACGCGACGATCTGGGGCCTCGTGATCTCGGCGGCGGCGGTCCACGGGGGTGGATTCGCACCGGCCGAGGCAGGGGCTCGGCCACTGGCACCTCCTTGGGACGTGTCGGTCGATCGACGTCCAGGGCCCGCCCGCGCACCCGCCGTGGGGCGCCCCGCCGCCCTTTGGTGTCACCTCCAAGACGCTTGGGGCGCGTTGCATCCGAGCCCGTCCTGACCGAACAACCACACCGCAAAACATTGTTGACTGTGAGGACAAGCGGTGCCGCCTGCGATTGGTGTCTGCGCCAAATCCACGAGTGGGGAAAGGCTCACTCGTTCACGTTGCGCGCACCAAGCACTGCGTGGGTGGCGGTGCCAGCGACAGCGTCCACTCCCCATGAAGAGCATTCCCTGTATAGCGCAACGCGGCTGCTACGCCCCAGCTCCAACCGGTCCCTCACTGGGCGCGGTCCCCACATCAGGCCCACGCATCGCGGACAGCCACCTCCTGTTTGCGTAGAACAGCTCTTGTGCCACTCACCGCCCTGGGAAGGATGGCGCCGTGTGCTTCGTTTGGAGAAAACCAGGGCTTACGAGCAAAGTGAAGCGGACGGTACCGTGGGTCTCGTTTGATGGCTACGTACAGCTATTCGTGCTCTTTGATGTGGCAGCGGAGACTGCAGCGAGAAAAAGCGAGCAAACTGTTGATCAATGTACATAATGTGTACTTAGAAGGCTGTTTAAATGCAAGTCTTCCTTACTGTTGGAGTTGGCAGTGATAGAGCCGTAGTATCAGCTGAGCTGGCCAACGTCAGCACCGAAACTGACCGTCAACAGAGCATTGCCGACGTCGACCGAGCGTCCTCTGCGTCGCTCCAACTTGGCTGTACAGGATCCTAGAAGCAGGCACCACGCTGTCACACGTGCGATACCCCCCCCCCCGCTCTTTCTGCTCTTCGGGCTCCTTACCAAGCAGCCGTCATCCCTGCCATCATCCACCTTATCGCCGTCGACTGGTCGTTCTGCGTCGTCCTCTGCTGTGCCGCCCGCCGCCGCCATGGCCGAGGCCGCGACCGCCCCTGCCCCGGCTGCCGCAGCGTCCGACGCCGCGCCGTCGACGGCGGCTGCCCCCCGGACGGAGCGATACCCGTGGATGTGCCCCTGGACCCAAGAGCCGAGCGCCCCACGGTCTTGCGCCAATGGCGACGCCCCCGCCGCGTCGGCGGCAACGGCGTCCGCCCCCACCAACAACCTGCGCGTCCTCAACAGCCTCACCGGTGAAAAGGTGCCCTTCCGCCCCCGCAACGGCCGCACCGTCCGCTGGTACACGTGCGGCCCGACCGTGTACGACGTGACGCACGTTGGGCATGCGAGCAACTACGTGTCGCTCGACATCCTCCGCCGCCTCCTCACCGACTACTTTGGCTACGAGGTGACGCTGCAGATGAACGTGACGGACATTGACGACAAGATTATCAAGCGGGCGGCTGAGGCGGGGGAGCCGTTTGCGGACCTCGCCCGCCGCTACGAGGCGGCCTTCTTTGACGACATGCGCGCGCTCGGCGTGCGCCCGCCCGACCTGGTCACCCGCGTCAGCGAGTACGTGCCCGACGTCATTGCCTACATTGAGGGCATTGTCGGGCGGGGGATGGCCTACGCCGCGGGCGGCTCGGTCTACTTTGACGTCGACGCCTTTCGGGGGGCGGGCCACCACTATGCCAAACTCGAGCCGGGCTCGGCGGGCAACGCCGCGCGCCTGGCCGAGGGGGAGGGCGGCCTCGACGGCTTGCCGGCGGCGTCGGCGGACGCGAACGGCGATGCGGCGGCGGCCGCCGCCGCCGACGCGGCGGCGGCCGCGCGCGGGGCGGAAAAAAAGTCGCCGTCGGACTGGGCCCTGTGGAAGGCGTCGCGCCCCGGGGAGCCGTTTTGGGAGTCCCCCTGGGGCCCCGGCCGCCCCGGCTGGCACATTGAGTGCTCGGCGATGGCGTCGGCCGAGTTGGGCGGCCACATTGACATCCACACGGGCGGCGTCGACCTCAAGTTCCCCCACCATGACAATGAGCTGGCGCAAGCGGAAGCGTACCACGCGTGCCCCCAGTGGGTCGACTACTTTCTCCACACGGGCCACCTGCACATTGACGGCCTCAAGATGTCCAAGTCGCTCAAAAACTTTATCAGCATCCAGTCGGTCCTCACGCGCATCTCCTCACGGCAGCTGCGCCTCTTCTTCCTCCAACACCGCTACGACGCGCCGACCGTGTACGCCGAGTCGGCGCTCGCCGAGGTCGTCAACGTCGACCGGGCGCTCGTCGACTTTTTCGGGGCGGTCAAGGCGGCGCTCCGCGAGGCCGCCTCGGCCGCCGCCGCGCCGTCGACCGCCGGCGGGGCGGGGGGCTTGCGCCCGTCGGCCGCCGCGTCGGGGGTGCTGGCCGAGTTGGGGGCCACCCGCGCGGCCGTGCGGGCGGCGTTGGAGGACAACTTTAACACGCCGGCGGCGTTCCTCGCCCTCCTCGCCCTCGTCAAGTCGGTCAAGGGGTACCTCGCCGCCCCTGGCGGCAGCGGCGTCAACGCACCTGTCGTGCGCGCGGCGGCGCGGTACCTCACCTTTATGCTGCGGGTGTTTGGGTTGGGCGGCGACGCGGGGGAGGAGGTCGGCTATGGCGGCGCCGACGGGGACGCCGAGTCGGCGGAAACGGTCCTCACGCCGATCCTCGACGCGCTGTCGGCGTTTCGTGATTCGATCCGCAGCGCCGGGCGGGAGGCTCTCGCGTCGGGCGGCGGCGGCGGCGGCGACGCGGCGGCGGCGACGGCGGCGATCAAGCGCATCCTCGCTGCGTGCGACGAGGTGCGGGACACGACGCTGCTGCCGCTCGGGGTGCGGCTCGAGGACCGCCCCGACGGGCGGCCGTCGTTGTGGAAGCTCGAAGACCCCGCCGCGTGGGCGGCCGAAGCCGCCCGCCTCGCGGCGGAGGAGGCGGCCAAGGCGGCGGCCAAGGCGGCGCGCGCGGCCGAGGCGGCGGCCAAGGCGGCGGCGGAGCTCGAGGCGGGCCGCGTGCCGCCCGCCGACCTGTTTCGGGGCGGCGAGTACGCGGGGAAGTACGGCGCTTTTGACGCGGACGGCCTGCCGACCGCCGACGCGGGGGGGGCGGAGCTGCCCAAAGCCGCGCGGAAGCGGCTGGCCAAGGCGCGGGAGCGGCAGGTCAAGCTGCACCAAAAGTTTTTGGCGGCGCAGCCTCCCGGGGGGGGCACCCCGTAGCTGAGCAGGGGCGGTGTGGGTAGGTCATAGGATACCGAGAACCGAGCTGCGATGCTCCTCCATGCACGCATGGATACCCAGTATCACGTTGTTCAAGCACAGGGCGAGTTTGTTGGCGTAGCGGCCGCGGACGGGGGCAACCGCGGCATGCTTTTTCCCTTTTGCCCCACTCCCTCTCCGTGCGGCCGCGGCGGCGCGCGCCCCCTTCGCACACGAATCAGCTCCTCGGCTAAATCGGTCAGTACGCCTGAGTTCATGTGTCAATCCAGGCTATGGAACGAAAGTAAAAGTTAAGCGGCTCGGCCGCCTTCTCCCCGGCACGCTTGCACAGCGCCACCCATTGAAGAGCGCGCGTGGACCGGTACGTACGTGCAAACGGCTGGCCACCGCCCCACGTGGTCTCGGGCGCGGAGCGCCACAAAGGGGGTTTGGCAGCCAGCGCGTCCCCCAAATCGGGGGGCAGCCACGCAGCACCGGTGCCAGCAATGCTCCGTCGGCGCGCGTTTGGCCATTGAAATCCAGGCGCCGCCCCTTCACCCGTGTGGCGGCTCGCGTCGGCGCCTCCGCGGAAGCCTCCTGCCCCGGTGGATCGAGTGGCCGGATCGTCGGTCGTGACGAGCAGCGTACGCATTCAGGGTGGCTTGCCAATGACGAGGTGCTACGTGAGCGCTCGGACTGTACGCTTGTCTCTTGACCGTGCAACGCTGCGTGGACGTGTGGCGCGGTACCCAACAGCGTTGTAGCCCTCTCAATCTGGCTGGTTCCGCGACCGCACTCTGGGGGCAAGCTGCTTCAGGAGAGGCGGGACACACCCCCTATCCTCACCGGGCAAGCACTTTGTGTGGGAGGCCGTGGAGCGCCTCCCTTTTGGTCCACGACCTGCGCATCCACCTCGCACGTATCCCCGAGTTCATCCACACAACCGCGTCCAGATTCACAAGATAAAAAAGGGCGCCCGTGACCAAGCCCTCTCGCCGTCGGTCTGGCCCCCAGCCGTCGCCGCCGGCCGGCCGCCCCCGATCTGGCGCGCCCCGCCGCAGCAGTGAACTGTTTTGGGCGCGTGCACCCCCCTGTCAGGGGCGTCTGGGACCGCCTGTGACGCCCCCCCCCCGCAGCCGCCCACGTGCGCCAGTGTATGGGCGGCCAGGGGGGACCAACGGCAACGGGCGGGCGCTTCGCGCGCCCCACCCGCCCCAATATGGACGGCTGCGGCGGCACCGTCACGGCGAGCGGCGCCCGACCTCACACACACGCCGGGGGGTGACCGCCGCTTCACCAGCAGACACGGGAGCGGCGCGCACCCCCCCTGCTTTGGTGGCGACACAAAAAAAATAGCCCCTGGCGTTTTTGGCAGCCGCCACCGCCCCTGCGCGCCGGCCGCGCGCGCGCGGGGCGCGGTGGATCGGGGAAGCGGGGCGGTCCCCGGCGGCGGCGGCGCCAGCTGGGTGGGAACCCCCGGGATAGGATATCCATAGGCCCCCCCGCGGGGGTGCAGGGCGCCGCCTGGACGGCGTGCCTGCGTCGGTGGGAGCCGCACCGCCGCCCGTTGCAGAAAAACAATGGGTGCGGCGGCGCCCAAGGAAGGCGTCTACGAGGGCACCGGTGGGGCCGCGTCTGCACCTCTGGCCGTTACGGCTCCCGCCGACGGTACGTAGTGGCGGATGAGCGGCCGGTGGGGGGGGTGGATGGGTGGTGGGGACGTCGGCAGCGGGGGGTGAGCTCCCGCGCGGCTGCGGCGGCGCCCGCGCCACCCTCGTCACACACCCCTCGCCGGGCGCTCGCACAGTGGAGGCACGCAGTGGGGGGGCTCGCCGCGCACTCGCGCCGCGGGGCTCCCCGGGGGGCAAGCAGTGGGGGCGGTTTTTTTGGGGCGCGCCCGTCGCCGCGCCCGCCGCCCCTCGTTGCGTTTCCACCACACGGGTCCGACTACGTTTGCATACAGTCGCCCACTTGGCTCTTCCCCACTGGCCAGCTGGCGTGCCGCGGCGGCTGGCGCGGGTGCGTCTCGTCCAGACGGGCGTGACGCTGCGCGCGGCGCGGGGGCAGATTTTTTCCCCAAACAGGGGAGGCGGGGCTAGTGGGGCTCGACGGACATCCACAACTTTTTTGCGAGGCGCAGCCACGCTGCGGGCCCAGTGGGAGCCAGGGGGGTGTCAAGAGGGAGCCCAGGGCGCTCGCCGGGTCTTTTTCCTTGTGGCCTTGCGGCAGACAACCGCCCGGCGTGCCAGCGGGGGGGCTTGGCAGCGGTCGGGTGCGCCGGCGCACCCGGCCGCTCGGCGCGCCCGCCGTGCAGTCGGTCGCCTTGGCGGTGCGCGGCCGAGACGGGGTGCAAACGGACGGCTGAGCGGGCTCGGACCGGGCGAACGAGCCTCCCAGGGCAGCGTGAGGGCAACCAAACTGAACTGTCTCACCCGCCCCCGAGTGTATAAAGAGGGTGGCCGGCGCATTGTGGCGGAGTCCGCGTAGCCGGCATCAACCCACCGCCCCCACTCCCAAGCATCGCCCACGCAAACAATACGGTGATACCAACCTCCCGCCCGGCTGCACCAGACGGCCCATCCTCGACACCTCCCCAACGTCAAGACGCCCTCGACCCGCCAAGGCCGATACACCTCTTCCCCAAGGCCAACCCACAGGTCGTCGCCGCCGCCTCGCCGCCGTCACCATGGCCCGCCGCTTGCTGCTGCGGATGCCCATCGTCGCCGCCGTTGCCATTGCCGTCGCCGCCGGCGCCCCCCCCGCCGACGGGCGGCCGGTGCTCCCCGGCGCCTCCCGCTCCGCCGACCTCGGCGTGTGGGACTACTCGGCTGGCGCCCACGGCCCCGAGCACTGGGCGGAGCTCGACCCCGCCTACCGCGTTTGCGGCAGCGGCCAGCGGCAGTCGCCCATTGACATCCCCGCCGAGGTCCCCCCCCCCATCCACAACATGACCGTCGACCGCATCGTCACCCTCCCCCGCGCCTTTGCGCTCGTCCCCCACGCCGGCAAAGTCAACATGGCGACCACGTGCGAGGTGTTTGGCACGTGTGGCACCCTCGAGTGGGACGATGAAACCTACTTTTTCGACAACCTCCACTTTCACGAAGCGTCCGAGCACCGGCGCGCGGGCAAGCCCCTCGCCATGGAGGCCCACCTGGTCATGGCCACCGCGCCGCAGCCGACACCGGCGGCGGCGCAGCCGACACCGGCGGCAGCCGCCGGCGAGGCGGCACCCAACACCACCGACGACGATTGGAGGGCACGGGACGGCCCCGGGGACGCCCCCCCCCGCAAGCTCGCCGTCCTCGCCGTCTTCCTCCACCCCGGCCAAGCCAACGTGGTGCTCGACGAGGTGCTCGACGGCCTCGAGGGCCACGCGCCGGTCGGGGTGGAGAATATGTGGGATAACCTCCTCGTCCCCGGTTCGGGCTTTTGCTCGTGGAAGGGGTCCCTGACCACGCCCCCGTGCACCGAAGGCGTCACGTGGTTGGTGCAGGGCGCGGAGGTGGCCGCGTCGCGGTCGCAGCTGGCGCGGTTCGCGCGGGACATCCACGCGACGCGGCGGGGGGTCAACCGGCCCGTGCAAAAGATGAACGGGCGGGAGCTGCGCTGCTTTGGGCCATGAGGGGTTCGCGAGGCGTGTCCGAGCACAATGTACAAACCAAAAAAAAACTCATACAAAAAGGGCATGTCTGGAACGGAGCCGCGACCCGACCCGTGCAGGGCGGCGGCGGCGGCAGCGGGTAGCACGACCGGGGTGCGCCGGCCGTGGAGACGGGCGCCACAGCAACGCCGTCGCGTGGGGCCTGACGCCAACCACGCGCCCCGGCACAGTTGCCGCAAACGCCACGAGCCAGGGTCCCTGCCGCCCGACACGGGGCCGGGATCGACCAGCCGGCAGGCGGGTGGTGGCACCCTCACCGCCCACCGCAGCAAGCGCCACCACCCGGCACGGACACACAAAAACAGCGGGGACCGCACACTGCACTCTAGCACGGGGACACGCCCCCCGCGCGCATGTACACCCCCTGCGCCACCTGCAAAGGCGCCCCCAACACCACCGCCCGCCACCACCCACCGCGGTGCGCCCGCGTCGCCGCCCCCACCCTCGCGGGGCCCTCACCTCCGCCCGCCGAGGCGGCGCCCCGCGCCCGACCCCCGGCGCTCCCGCCCGACCTCCTCCACCGCCGCCCGCACGCCCTTGCACATGGGCGGCGGCCCGCACAGCACCGCATAGGCGCGGCTGCCGTCGCCGCCAACGGCCGCCGCCGCCGTCGGGAGCTCGGCGGCGAGCAGCGCCGCGTCGACGCGCCCCGCATACACGGGGGTGCCCGCCGGGGTGGCGCCCAACCGCACCGCCGCCAACGTGCCATTCCCCGCCGCCGCCGCCGCCGGCACCGTCGCGGGCGCGGGCGCGTCGGCGACCATCGCCTCCCCCCCCGCCTCGACGACAAAGACCAGGCGCAGCGGCACCGCGCGGCCCGCGTCGGTCGCCGCCTGCGCCTCCATGCGCACCCGGTAGACGAGCTGCTCGGGCGTCGCGACCGCCCACACGAGCGTCAAGCCCGGCGTCACGGCGGCGGCGCAGGTGCCGGCGGCGCCCCCATTGAGCGGCCCGCCGTCGGCGGCCGCGTCCAGCCGCGCCTGCGCAGTGTGGAGGACGTGCCGCACGAGCTGCACGCCGACCGAGACGCCCGTGCCGCCAACGACGACGGCCAGGTGGCCCGGCCCGTCGAGCGGGAAGGGGAGCCCCCCGTGGGGCCCGTCAAACGCAACCACGTCGCCCGGCCGCAGGGCGCCCAGCGCCGCCGACGCAGAGCCGACGTGGACGCTGCCGCCGCCGCCGCCGCCCGACGCGGGCGGCGGTGGCGACTTGACGAGGAGCTCCAACACCCCCTCGTCGGCCGGCCGCGACACGGGCGAGTAGTACCGCTTGGTCGTCGTCCCGTCGGGCAGCGGCACCGCCGCGGCCACATACTGGCCGACCGCCGCGCCCGTCGCCTGCAGCGGCGACGGCAGGTCAAAGCGGAGGGCCATCATGGCCGACGGGGACCGCCCGCTGCTCGCCCCATTGGAGGTGAGGAAGCGGCGGGCAGAGAGGCGCAGCGGCACCAGCGTGCCGGGTGAGAGCGCGGGGGCGGCGGGCGCCCCTGCCGCCGCCGCTCCCGCCGCCGGCGTCGTCGTTGCTGTTGCCGCCGCCGCCGCCGCCGCCGCCGCGCGCGCGCCGGCAATGCGCCCAAACACCGCGCAGTCGAGGAGGGAACACCCGCCGAGGCGGTTGCCCCCAAACAGCCCGCCCGTCACCTCCCCCGCGGCGTACAGGCGGCGGATGGGCTTGCCGCTCGCCGCCGTGAGCACCTCGGCCGACGCGGAAAAGGTCAGCCCGCCCATGCTGTAGTGGAGCGCCGGCGTGACCGCCGCCACCCACAAGCCGCCGCTGCCAATGGCGGCGGACCCGTACGAGGCGGCGGCGGGGAAGGTGCGCTTTCCAAACGCGTCGGGCTCCCCTTCAACCGCCGTCGCAACGGCGGCGAGCGTCTCGGCCACCGCCGACGCGGGCAGGCCCGTGCGGGCCTCGAGGGCGGCCAACACGTCGGCCGCCGCGCCGTCGCCAGTGGCGTTGCCGTCCCCGCCGCCGCCGCCGCCGCCACCAGGCACGTGCACCAGCAGCCCCTTCATGGCGTAAAATTTGGCGGTGGCCGCCCCAAACGCCTCCACCGCCGCCGCCGAGAGGAGCATGTACACCCCGTGCCGGGGGGCCCCCCCCCCCCCCCCCCCCCCCCCCCCCCCCCCCCCCCCCCCCCCCC
>ENA-ORXT01003802-ORXT01003802.1-marine-metagenome-genome-assembly--contig:-NODE-3802-length-16171-cov-8.699702_pt1 | contig 16171 bp, 6 predicted proteins | sample MGYA00237868_ERZ511482 | MGnify/ENA metagenome assembly ERZ511482 | reverse complement strand
CTCAGACCATTCACAACACGACTTTGACGACCTTGGTTCTGACTCTGAATATCTCTCTCAACCCACTGACCATCACTCGCTTCAATAGTGACAAAGTTGACACCGCGAGCAAGGTAGCCGTTTTTATCCAATAACTTAATTGTTATTGGCAAGTATGAACGCCCGCCATCAGCTGGAAGCTGATCCACCTCACTAGTGATTTTTAACAAGTGAGCTGACACAGGACGTTTAAACGTTCCTTTAGCTAGCACACGCTCGTTACCAAACATGTCTTTTGCAACCACTTCAAGCTCATTGGCGCCAGGGTCTAACTTAACGCCATACCAAGCCGCAACCTGTGCTTTTTCACGGCGGTTTTCGATCTGCTCGCCTAACTGAGACTTAGGAACAGCCTTACCGTTAACCATCAATGTAGGCGTAAGCCCTTTACGTATGACGACCATGAAACGACCATCCAAGCTCGTTTCAGAAGTGGGCCACAGCCACGCTCCTGATTTCGCTTGTTTATTACTAATCGTTTTTACCGCCTCTTTAGCCGGCGTCATGATTGCCAAGCCACGAGGTGATTCCAAACGGTCAGCGACCTCATCAGTCAGTTGTTCGTAAATAGTTGAAACAACCTTAGCCCCCTTATTCAAATTCGCTCTGCGTAATTTTGCTTTGACAGATTTCTTCTCTAGATCAAAGCCGATACGCACAGTATAGAAGTCACCCATTGGGAAGACGTAGGCCTCATCCTTAAGCGCTTCAGGTAGCTTTTCTAATGCGGCATCCGCTGATTCTTCAGCAATAAACTGAGCCGTTTGAATCGAATATCCCGTCGTTAGACTGCGCGTTTGATTTTTACCACTTATTCTAGCAATCGTGTTTTTCTCGCTACCGCTGGAAATATCACCGTCATCATCTAATGACTTCGTCAGGTCTCCAGCCACCGTATCTTTTGTTGGATCATATTTTTGAGCGTTTTCCAGCATCCAATCCGTTTGGCCAGTATTGCGCGCCTTGATCTCATTAAATACTTCCTGCTTGTCCCCTTTAGGACAAACCGCTGCAAAGTCGGCCCGATGAAATTCCCCTCTAGTGAGGTCAACCAAACGGCTATTTGGATCAGCCATTTGGCGATTATCAGTCGGTTTAAAGGTAATGCCTTTTGGTAAAGTAATCGGGTCTATCTTGATAACATGGTTAGATGACTCAAGACCGTACAAGCTGAACTGCCCATTGGCATCTGTAATAACCCAAGTACCATCTTCTAAGTACAGCTTTACACCACCAATCGGCCATTCGCCACCGTTTTGGATGTTATTGCAGTCGGCATCAACAAAGACCTTACCAAAAATAATACCGCTATCTTCAAGTACGCCCTCACGCTTGATCTCTACTTTAATCTTAGTGTTATTGGACGTAATCGGAACGCCCGTAGGGGTTTTACCATCACCAATAGCGCTATTAATACCATCACTGCCCACTGCACCAGCCGTCGTTCTTACGCTGTACTTTAGTGAGTGCTCTATTTTGTTATCAAGCTCTCTATCAGTACCATTAGGAATAAAGGGTAGATTTGTAAACGTCAGATTTGGTCTTGGTGTACCTGCGGGGTCAGCAATCGCTGCACCATTCAACGTTGCCGAACCACTCACATAATTAAAACCACGCGGTAGCGTATCTTCAATTTTCACTGCATATAAATGCTGACTGGAATGATTTCTGATTTTGATGGTATAGCTTACCGTACCGCCAATACCAACTTCTGTAAGTGATGCTGACTTATTAAGTGAGAAATCAGTATCCAGCTCAGGATCAAGCGGTATATCGACAATCAACAGCTTAGTTAGTGTGAAGACACCACTGCCCGGCGTTTGATTATAACCATCTTTTCCGTATGAAAAATCGTTGACCGTACGTCCAGGGCCGTTACCAGTGCCGACAAATTGATTTGCTGCAACGCCACTCGGAAATGTGTACTGCGTTGGCGGAATAACATGCAAGTAATAATTCTGATTTGGGTAAAGGAACGGGAACTGATACTTTCCGTCCGCACCTGTAAATTGAGAGTCATAAGGTAAGTCTGTTAACGGATCGAGAGCAACCGTTCCATCTTCATTGCGAATCGAAACCTCGGCACCTTCAACGGGTGTGTTATACGCAGAGTCAAACACAATGCCTAGCGGATCAATTAATGCGGCATCTTCTAATACAGTTATCGTGCCTCCGTTATCCGTCGAAACGCTAGCAGTTACACTCAAATTACCATCTGCATCACCATTTAGTACACAGTTAGGCTCATCCGCAGCGTAGTTTGGAGCAGTAGAACTAGCCGGACAATTACGACCAGCACCATCTTCAGTATCACTCATACGAATCTGGTGAATGCTTCTAAAGATACCCGTATTTGGTCCAGTCTCCAGCAACATTACTTTTAACGTATCACCAGTTCCTGATGTAACCGTTACCTCGATTCGATCCGCCGTATCTTCATCTTTATTGACTGCACTTGAGGTCATTTCAATGTAAACACCATCGCGATTGACATCATAGTTGCTCACGTTGCTATCGAGACGATAGATATCAGCATCTTCAAAATGTGCATCATTTGAGAAATCAGGTACGCCACCGCTTTGGGTAATTAGACGTTTGATATCTAATGTAGGCGTTAAAAAACGAATTGTCGCGTCAAAGGTTGGCTCAGGATTATTACCTTGGCCATCTCTGGTATTGGCCGGTTCGATGCTAGTACAAACACTATTACTAACAAACTCAGGTGCGCCGCCCTCAACTAAGTCAAACTTGGCTTGGTTATAAACGGTTGATGCCGTCACATTCTGATTGACGGTTACACTGAAATCTAGCTTACCGCTTTGATTAGGTTGCATTTGAATGGTCGGAATAAACAAACCAATCTTTGATACCACATCACTGCCATTCCAAGCACTAAAGCTGATCCAGCGATTAGTATTTTCATCTTGAACAGTTTGCACCAAAATAATGCTTTGGTTAGGTACTGATACTGGGTCAGGCGTTTTCTCCAGTGTCACATTTGGCGGGAGAACATCTTCAAGAATAACACCACTAATATCAGTTCCATCTATAGAAATTATCTTACTGACCGGCTGTTCATCACCAATATTGGTATAACCAATCTGATACTTTATGATCTCCCCAGACTTCACAGGTATACCGCAATTCGGGGTGGCTGTTTTAGTAACCGTCAGAATTGCACCGTCGATTATATCGACAAAATCATTATCAACCCAATGCTCTGGTAGCTCCGAGGCGCTGATAGCAGATTCAAACTCAGGTGTGCATGAACGACAAGACAGAACTAAATCAGAATCATTAATAATTTCATCATAGAGCCAAGGGAAGGCACGAATATTCATTCGATACTCATCACCTGTTTGGGCATTGGTAGATGTATAGCCCGCAATGACAAATTCTTTAAGCTCACCGGGCTTAAGAGTACCGACCTTGTAACAGCTCACATTTGGCTCTAAAGGAGCACAGGTAACCGTGGGCCATTCTGGCTCGCCAGGATCTGTAACTCCGTTACCATTGCTATCTGTATAGACTTTGGTTGTCCCCAGGTCACCGGAATCACCAAGATTATGGCGAATTCTTACTTCGTACTCTGAAGCGATATTACCGATATTGGTTAAACGATGAGGCAAATCAACTTTTTTCCCAGCGGTTGTATGCCTGACGTTATCCGACTCTAGTAGCAAATCATACTGCTTGGCTACAACAACACTGGATACGTTTGAAAACGCTCGTTTAACGTCACCATCCGCTGTATCAAACCAGGATATTTCAGCCTGATTTGTGATGACAGTACCTGAAGGTGTCTTAGCCTGTAGTTGTGAAGCACCACCAACTATACCTAAAACAAAGAGACAGAGGGATGCAGCCCTAAACCAATTAGCAATTCGCATTATAAACTACCAGTTATTGTTATTATTTTTCGTTCCCGGGGTAAGCCTGGCCGGGGAATGACCTGAGACTTCTGAATATCTCCGCAATAACAGAGATATTCAGAAATCCTCTTGCCCAGAGGCAAGAGAAAATCAAGTTACCTACATAACTATTTATTGAACTTTAACAGTGAATTCACCTGTCATTTGCTCACCAGCAATCAACTCACCACCAACACTACTAGCAGGAGCAGACGCACCATTATCAGCAAAGAACTTAACCAAACCTGCTGCATATGTACCATTATCTGGGTCAGATGCATCAGTCACCGCTGCTGGGGTACAAGCATTACCATGACAGAACTTTAGTAAGCCCGCGACAATGTCTGTAAAGGCAGGAGCCGCATCCGAGATTACAACATTCTTAACCGTTGCTGTACCATCGTTAGTCGCAGTTAGCTTCCAGACAACACACTGCCCGGGCTCAACCTGAGTTGTTTGAGTTGCCATAAATGCACTACCCGGACCATCAGGAGCACCATCACAGTTAGGATCGACTGCTGCTGATTTATCCAGACGTACCTGACCTAACATAACTGTCGTTTGGTCTTCAGCAGAAGTAAGTACCGGATTAGTAGGATCTGTTGCATCTGTAACACTGATTGTTGACAGGTCAACAGCACCCAAAGGAGCGTTTGAAGGTGATGTTACCGTCGTTGTCATGTTGACATTTTCACCTGGCTCAAGGAATAGCTCAGGGATACCGTCACCATCTGTGTCCGTGACTTCGATAAGCACTGGGTTTCCATTGTCATCAACACCGCTGATAGTTGTACCTGCTAGAGCGGCTGTCAGCTGAGTGTCTGGAATGCCATCGCCGTCAGTATCAACATCAATTATCGTCGTCCAACCTGGCTGGCTGTTCGTGACATCCATCTCAACAGTTTCATCTTGATTACCGTTGTTTTCCAGCTGATGAACGTAATCGACTGTACCACCCGGCTGAACCTGGTTCTGACCATTTGGTGTGATAACAACTTCACGGTCGGCTTCAACATCAACCGCATTAGTTACACTGTCACCAACGCTAGGTGTTGAGGTAGACGTAGCAGTGAAGTCCATTTGATAATCTAAATCGCCGTCGTTAGATGTTAGTGCACTCGCACCGTCATTGACATCGACATCGGTACCTGTGTCGATGGCCGGCCCGGCATCGGCGGTCGCGGCGGCGTCACCGCTGCCGACGTCGAACGCGATCGCACCGTCGTCCGCCTGGCGTCCCACCTCGTCGAAGACCGTGGAAAAGTCCCCGGTCGCCTCCAGGTCGTCGACATCGAAGGCGAACGCGGGATCCAGGCTCTGATCCATCAGGTCGGACTCGTCGAATCCGACCGCCGGCTCGCCGCCGACGGCATCGCCATCGGCGAGGGCGCCCGCCCCGGCACCGTCGGAACCGACCGGAGCGGGCTCGACAGGCTCGCCGGCCGGGTGCGCTGCCGTGTCGGCGAACAAGGGCGAATCGGGTCGCAGCTCGTGCCCCATGATGGCGATCGCGGGCCAGTCCGGGTGCCCGGTACCTTCGAAGCGTTCCTGCCACGCCGCCGCCGCCGTCTCGAAGGCCTCGCCGTTGCCCTGCGAGTGATACGTATCGAGCAGCTTGCGGGCGTAGACCGGATTCTCCGGATCCCGACCGATCGCACGGGTCAGCAGCTCTTCGGCCTGCCCGTGCAGCCCGTAGGCGAGATAGACGTCGACCTCGGAAATCGTGTCGTCCTTGTCGAAGGTCTCCTCGCGCAGGCCGTCGAGCTCGCTGGCGGTCTGTTCGGACGTCTGCAGGGCGGGGTCGTCCGTCGCGGACAACGTCCGGTCGTGCGTGTCGTCCTGCCCGGAGGCTGCACCGAATACCGCGGCGGCCTGGTCCCGCGCCTGTCCTGCACCGGCAGCCGCGACCGCACCGTCCGCGTCTCCGTCCGCGTCTCCGTCCGCGTCCCCGTCCGCGAACACCTGCTGCTCATCATCATCGAGCCAGTCCTCCTCCCCGTCGTCGCGACGACGCCACCACAGGGTGCCGAGCGCGCCGAGCAACGCCAGACCGCCCACGCCGGCGATGCCCAGCCGGACCGGATCCGCCAGCAGCGTCTGGTACCACGGCAGGGCGGGGTCGTCCGTCGCGATCACCGGTGCACCGGCGTCCGCCGACGTGACGGGATCCGGCGAGGTGACGACATCCGACGGCGTGACGGCGTCCGGCGCCGCGGCGGTATCGATCCCGGTGTCGGTATCGATCCCGGTGTCGGTATCGATCCCGGTGTCGGTATCGCTCCCCGCGTCGGCACCCGGCTCGACTGTGTCCGGCGTCCGGGCGAAATCGTTCAACGTGTTGCGCGCCGGACGCTGCCGCTCGGCCCCGTCGCCGGCCACGACGGCGCTGCCGTCGTCGGTCACCGCATCCACGCTCGCATCCGTCGCATCCGTCGCCTCCATCGCCGTCTGCTCGTCGCGCTCGCGGACCTCCTTCAGACGCGCTTCCAATGCCGCGATATCATTCTGGCGAAGCGCGATCAGCGCATCGAAGTTGTCCGTCGTGCTGCGCAGCTCCGTTGCCTGATCGTCCAGATCGCCGGCCGCCTGCCGGCTCGACGCGAGCTGCTCGCGCGTCAGCTGCAGTTGCCGCTCGATGCCGTCGAGCCGGTCGGTACCGGCGAGCGTGGCATCCGCATCGCTGCTGGTGCTGTCCTCGCCGACGATGCGCAGGCGCTCCAGCTCGCGGATCTCCTGCCGGGCCTCGTCGATGATCGCCTGCGCGTCGGACGACAGCGCCTCACGGCCCGCACCCGCCCCGTCGGCGCCGGCCACGCCGTCCGTCCCGGCCATGGCTTCCATTCCGGCGCCCCCCGACTCGTCCGTACCCGACGGGTTGTCGCCGCTGGTCTGCGCCGGAATGCCGGCGAGTCGCGTGCCACCCGCGGCACGACGGTTGTCACGGTATTCCTGCCAGAGCCTCGCCTGCTTGTTGACCTCGACTGCCGCCCGGGCCTGGGTGATGCGTTGCGCATCCGTGGCGTCGGGCACGCGCAGGATGGCCCCGGCGCGCACCAGATTGATGTTGCCGTTGATGAAGGCCGCCTCGTTCGCGGCCAGCAGCGCCAGCATGGTCTGTTCGACGCTCGCCCCGTCCGGGGCCAGGTCCTGTGCGATGCGGTACAGGGTATCGCCCTCGTTGACCAGGCGCTCGGAGACACGCGCCGTGGCGGCGCCCGGCGCGGCGTTGCCGACGCCCGTGCCGGCGGTGACCCCGACGATGTCGCCGACCTCCTCGCCATCGCCGACCAGCTCCACCTCGGCATCGAACGCGCCGCCACGCCGCACGTCCGCATCCAGGTTCGGCTGCGCCAGATCGCTCAGCGAGACGACCTCGCCCGCCTCCTGCTCCGGTGCATCGAGCAGACCGTCCAGCGATACGCTCTCGCCGGCATCGAGCCCGGCGGCTGCGGGATCGCGTTCCTCGAACCGCTCGACCAGCAGCGACTCCGCACCGATCGTCGATGCGGCGCGCTCGATCGGTGCGGGCGCCACCAGCGCGCCCCGGTCACGACGTCCCGATGCGGCGGCATCACCCGGGGCTCCGTTGCCGGAATCGCTCCGCGTCATGAATACCGGCGGGTCGAGCAGCACGGTGTACTCGCGCACCATCCGCCCCTGCGGCCAGTCGATCTCGATCAGGAAGTTCAGGAACGGCTCGACCACCGGGGTATCGCTGGTGATGCGAATCACCGGTGCGGCCCCGCCGTCCTCCACCTGAAAACTCAGACCGGTCAGCACCCGGGAACGCTCGATACCTGCCCGGGCGAACGCCTCCGGAGAGGCGAGCTTGACGATCATGCCCTCCAGCTCGCCCGGTTCGACGGCGGTCAGCCGGATCTCCGCGTTCATCGGCTGGTTGAGCGCCGAACGCATCTCGATGTCGCCGAGCCCGAGCGCGAACGCCCCGGAGGTCGCGAGCGCCAGGCTCACCGCTGCTGCCAGTCTGAGTTTTCGCACGTTCGTCCTGTCCCTGCCGGTACCCGGCCTTCGCGTGCGCTCACGTCCGTTCAACGGAGCGCGCGAGCCACGAAGGCTCCACCGACTTGCAAAGAGCTTATGGTATAGCTCAAGAAACCACGCGGGACGCACTGACGAACACGCGTCACCTCATGGACGTGCGAGGTGGTCCCGAACCAGGCATTCCGCGATCTGCACACTGTTGAGCGCGGCGCCCTTGCGTACGTTGTCGGACACGACCCAGAGGTCGAGCCCGTTCTCGGTACTGATGTCCTCGCGGATCCGCCCGACGAACACCGGATCCGTTCCGGCCGCATCGGTCACGGCGGTCGGGTACCCGGCATCGGCGCGCTCGTCCATCACGACCACTCCTGGAGCCGCTTCCAGCAACTTCCGCGCCCGCACCGCCGACAACGTCCGCTCGAACTCGACGTGCAACGCCTCGGAATGGCCGAAGAACACGGGCACCCGTACGCACGTGGGGTTCACGCGGATGCGCTCGTCCTCCATTATCTTGTGCGTTTCCCAGACCATCTTCATCTCTTCCCGGGTGTAGCCGTTGTCAAGAAATGTGTCTATGTGTGGCAGGACATTGAACGCGATCTGCTTCGGGTACACGTCACTGCTCACATCCAGGCCGTTCAGCAGCCGCGCGGTCTGCTGACCGAGTTCCTCGATCGCCTCCTTGCCGGTGCCGGACACCGCCTGGTAGGTGCAGACGTTGATGCGGGTGATGCGCGCCTCGTCATGCAGGGGCTTGAGCGCCACCAGCATCTGGATGGTGGAACAGTTCGGGTTGGCGATGATGCCCGTGTCCCTGTAGCGTCCGATGGCGTGCGCGTTGACCTCGGGCACGATCAGCGGCTTGTCGTCGTCGTAGCGGAACTGGCTGGTGTTGTCGATCACCACGCACCCGGCCGCCGCCGCCCGGGGGGCGTGCACCTTCGAGACGCTGGCACCGGGGCTGAACAGGCCGATCTGCACGGTGGAGAAGTCGAACCCCTCCAGGTCCTGCACCACCAGCTGCCTGCCGCCGAACTCGACCCGCTTGCCGGCCGAGCGGGCACTGGCCAGCGCGTGCACCTTGCCGACCGGGAATTTCCGCTCGTGCAGGATCGCCAGCATGGCCTCGCCCACGGCGCCGGTGGCGCCGACCACGGCGATATCGAAGGTCTTGCTCACTTGCTGTCCCCTGCCGAATCGTCTTGAAGAGCGTCCAGGACCGCCTGACCCATGTCGCGTGTGCCCACCGTGCGCTCGCCCTGTTCTCCGGTGGCGATGTCGGCGCAGCGCAGCCCGTGGGCGATCACTCGCGCGACCGCCCGCTCCAGGGCCTTGGCCGCGTCGGGTTCGCCGAGCGTGTAGCGCAGCATCATCGCCACCGACAGGATCGTGGCCAGCGGGTTGGCGGTACCCTGGCCCGCGATGTCCGGTGCCGAGCCGTGCACCGGCTCGAACATGCCCTTGCCGCACTCGTCCAGCGAGGCCGAGGGCAGCATGCCGATCGAGCCCGTCAGCATCGCCGCCGCGTCCGACAAGATGTCGCCGAAGATGTTGCCGGTCACCACCGTGTCGAACTGCCTGGGCGCGCTGACCAGCTGCATGGCGGCGTTGTCGACGAACAGGTGCGACAGCTCGACGTCCGGGTAGTCGGCGCCGACCTCGATCACCACCTCGCGCCACAGCTCGGAGACCTCCAGCACGTTCATCTTGTCGACCGAACACAGCTTCGCGCCGCCGTCGGGCTTCCGGGCACGTGCGATCTCGAAGCCGCGCACCGCGATGCGGCGGATCTCGTCCTCGTCGTAGACCATGGTGTTGAAGCCGACCCGCCTGCCGTCGCGCACCGCCAGGCCGCGTGGCTGACCGAAATACAACCCGCCGGTCAGCTCGCGCACGATCATGATGTCCAGGCCTGCCACCAGCTCGGGCTTGAGCGACGAGGCGGCCGCCAGTTCGGGGTACAGCATCGCGGGGCGCAGGTTGGCGAACAGGCCCAGCTCGCTTCGCAGGCGCAGCAATCCCCGTTCGGGGCGCAGCCCGCGCGGTACCGCGTCGTACTGCGGGCCGCCGATGGCGCCGAGCAGGATCGCGTCGGCACCGCGACAGGCGTCCAGCACCGTCGTCGGCAGCGGGTCGCCGTGCGCGTCGTAGGCGGCGCCGCCGAAATCGTGCTGCTCGAACATCAGACCCAGATCGTGGCTCGCATCCAGGGTCTCGAGCACCCGTCGCGCCTCGGCGACGATCTCGGGACCGATGCCGTCACCGGGCAGGATGACGACGGTGCGTGGCGTGCGGCTCATGAAGGGTCCGGGTTGCGGGTGGCGTTGGCGGCGTGGACCTCCGGGGTGTCGAACAGCCACGGGGCGGCGGCGCGCCGCTTCGCCTCGTAGTCCTGGATGCGGTTGCGCTGCTGCAGCGTCAGCTCGATGTCGTCCAGCCCGTTCAGCAGGCAGTCCTTGCGAAACGCGTCGACCTCGAACGTGAACACCTCGCCGGACGGGGTGGTGACGGTCTGCGCCGCCAGGTCGATGCCCAATCGGTAGGCTTCGCCGTCCGCACACTCCCGCCCGAGCTGCTCGACGATCGCCTTGTCCAGACGGATCGGCAACAGGCCGCTCTTGAAGCTGTTGTTGTTGAAGATGTCGGCGAAGTCGGGTGCGATGACGGCGCGGAAGCCGTAGTCGTCCAGCGCCCAGACCGCGTGCTCGCGCGAGCTGCCGCAGCCGAAGTTCTCGCCGGCGATCAGCACCTCGGCACCCTGGTAGCGCGGCGCGTTGAGCACGAAGTCGGGGTCGGGCACGCGGCTGTCCTGCGCCTGGCCCGGCTCGCCGTGGTCGAGGTAGCGCCACTCGTCGAACAGGTTCCTGCCGAAGCCGGATCGCTTGATCGACTTCAGGAACTGCTTGGGGATGATGGCGTCGGTGTCGATGTTGTCGCGCAGCAGCGGCACCGCCAGCCCGTCCAGCGTCTTGAACTCTCGCATGACCTAGAAGCTCCTCACGTCGACGAAGTGGCCGGCCAGCGCGGCCGCCGCGGCCATGGCCGGGCTGACCAGATGGGTGCGCCCGCCCTGCCCCTGGCGGCCCTCGAAGTTGCGGTTGCTGGTCGAGGCGCAGCGCTCGCCCGACTCGAGCCGGTCGGCGTTCATCGCCAGGCACATCGAGCAACCCGGCTCGCGCCACTCGAAGCCGGCGTCCAGGAATACGGTGTGCAGCCCCTCGGCCTCGGCCTGGCTCTTGACCAGTCCGGAGCCCGGCACCACCAGCGCCTGCTTGACGCCGGCGGCCACCTGCCGGCCCTGGATGACCTCGGCCGCGGCGCGCAGGTCCTCGATGCGCGAGTTGGTGCACGATCCGATGAACACCCGGTCGACGGCGATGTCGGTCAACGGCGTGTCCGGCTCCAGCGCCATGTAGGCGAGCGCCCGGCGCGCGCCTTCGGCCTGGCTGCCCTCGAAGCTGTCCGGATCCGGCACCCGGCTGCCGATCGAGCCGACCATCTGCGGCGAGGTGCCCCAGGTGACCTGCGGCTCGATGCCGGCCGCGTCGAGGTGCACCACGGAGTCGAACTCGGCGTCGTCATCGCTGTTCAGGTCACGCCAGGCGGCCTCGGCCTGTGCCAGCGTGTCGCCGGTCGGGGCGAACGGGCGGCCCTTCAGGTAGTCGATCGTGGTCTGGTCGACGCCGATCATGCCGGCGCGGGCACCGGCCTCGATCGACATGTTGCACACCGTCATGCGCCCCTCCATCGACAGCGCGCGGATCGCCTCCCCGCCGAATTCGATGGTGTGGCCGTTGCCGCCGGCGGTGCCGATGCGGCCGATGATCGCCAGCACGATGTCCTTGGCGGTGACGCCGCGCCCGACCTGCCCGTCCACGCTGATCAGCATGCGCTTCGAGCGCTTCTGCAGGATGGTCTGGGTGGCCATCACGTGCTCGACCTCGGAGGTGCCGATGCCGAACGCCAGCGCCCCGAACGCGCCGTGGGTGGAGGTGTGCGAGTCCCCGCAGACCACGGTCATGCCGGGCAGCGTGGCACCCTGCTCGGGGCCGATGACGTGCACGATGCCCTGGCGGGCATCGTCCATGCGGAACTCGGTGACCCCGAACGTCTCGCAGTTGGTGTCCAGCGTCTCCACCTGCAGGCGCGACACCGGATCACCGATGCCGGATGCCCGATCGGTGGTCGGCACGTTGTGGTCGGCCACCGCCAGCATGGAACCGGTGCGCCATGGCGTGCGCCCGGCCAGGGTCAGGCCCTCGAAGGCCTGCGGGGAGGTCACTTCGTGCACCAGGTGGCGATCGATGTACAGCAGGACGGTGCCGTCTTCCTGTTCGTTGACCACGTGGGCGTCCCACACCTTGTCGTACAACGTTCTGGCGGCCATGTCGCTCGCGCTCCGGGGTTGGACGGCAATTGTAGGGGGGGTGGAAGGATTACTCCAATGCATCGTGGCGATGGGGAACATTCCGTGCAGGAATGCAAAGTAGATGTCTCCGTGCCGCCCGCGCTCGGAACAAGGCCGACCGGCTCGGCGAGCTGATCACCGATCCGGTGTTCGATGGGAATCGGCGCACGTTGCGTCGGCAGGCGTCGGAGCCGATGATTCGAGACGCGGCGCGACAATGATGTTCCCGCTCATCTCGGAGCCCCCGCATCAGCGCTCGCCGAGACTCGTCGCCGAGACTCGTCGTGGTGCACCGATGCCCCTCGGCCAGAAATGGGAATTGGTTCCGCTCGGTCATCTTGACAAGATCAGCTCGCCATCTCAATATCGAGCTTGGTCAAGCGTGCAGCGATTGACGTGACCGGCAGTTGTCACCTTCCACGTGCAAGCGGTCATTATTCAGGTAGACATTTTCCGGTAATAGAGTGCCTGATGTAGTCAAGGAAAGGACTGAAAATGAGAATACGACCGAGTCAGAACACTCATTCGAACGCGATCGACGATGCGTCATCGCGGGCGGCGAATGCCGAAGGTCCGCAGATGAGTCCGGCGACGAATCCGGCATCGCCACCACCGAGCGGTGGTGATTCCCGGCTCCTTCAGATGAGCCGCCAGCAGAACTCCCTGGATGCGGGCGCGGGGGGCGCACGCGACCAGCAGCAGCCGGACGCGTTCGGCGGTGCGCCATCATCATTGCCGGCAAACGCTGGAAACGCGGGAACGAATCAACCGGGGGGCCCCGCATCGACAGGCGACGGCGATTCCCGGCTCCTTCAGATGAGCCGCCAGCAGAACTCCATGAGTGCAGGTTCGGAATCGGATCCGGGAGGCATCGGAGGCACGGCGGACCGGCAGCAGCCGAAGGCACCCGCTGGCGCACCACCGCCGACGGCGAACGCCGAAGATGCGCAGACGAGCCCGTCGGCGGATCCCGCACCGGCAGGCCCCGGGAAGACCGAGCCTTCCCCGGCGGCCCGCCAGCAGGCAGCCGCTGGGGAAACGACGAGTGCAGGTCCGGAGTCGGATCCGGGAGGCATCGGAGGCACGGCGGACCGGCAGCAGCCGAAGGCACCCGCTGGCGCACCGTCGCCGACGGCGAATGCCGAAGATGCGCAGACGAGCCCGTCGGCGGATCCCGCACCGGCAGGCCCCGGGAAGACCGAACTTTCCCCGGCGGCCCGCCAGCAGGCAGCCGCTGGGGGAGTAACAAGCGAACAGCAGCTCAGGGCTGCCTTGAAGGGGGCTGCACCCGGCACGACGGTCAGACTTGATGCCGATGTGAGGACCACGGGAAGCATCGTGATCCCGGACGGTGTGAGCATCGACGGAACCAATCCTGACGCCCGCAACGATCAGGACCACAGAAAGATAATTCAGACGTCTCTCCCCTCCCAGCCCGGTGTTCCCGGAAAGGAATACCAGAGCCAGGCGCCCGCGCTCCTGGTCAAGGGCAGCAACTCCAAGATCAGCAACCTCGGCATCGAGGTGAACAACAGGCACGGAACAAGTTCGGGAATCTCGTTGGAAAATAACGCAGGCGCTCGGACGAACAACACCGTGATAGAAAACGTCACGATCCGGAACGCCCACACGGGAATCAGAAGCGAAGGAGCGCTTCCGAAGGATCTGGTCATCAAGGACAGCACCATCATCAATGCGACCAAGGGGGTGGAGCTGCTCCGCGATTCGTTGAAGGGTGGTGGGCCGGTCGATGCAGTCCGTTCCTCGCGGAAGGCCCCGAACGGAGATGCGATCGACTATCAGTCCGGAGGGAAACTTGAAATCAGGAACAACAGTTTCTACTCCGAACCTGGACATCCGGCCATGCAGGTGGGCATATCGATAGATGCCGGAAACGATGGCAGGTTCGACGAAAAGGTGGATGGCTTCAAGGACTCTCAATCGCCCAAGCGCACACCGTTCGACAATGATGTGACGAGATACGAGCGCGCCTTCATAAGGGACAATCACGGCAGGACTCCTGACGATTCGATCAAGGCGACTCAGTTCGGGATAGCTCTTTCCAAGGTCGCGAACGTGACGGTGGTGACCAACAATGTCGAAACCGTCAGCGATCCGAGGTCCGGCACGAACTATTCCAGCGCATTGAACGTCGAAAACCTCGCTCACGACATCAATTTGACGAGTAACAGGATCACGGTATCCCGGTATTCCGAGACCAGCCAAAACCATGGAGTTGCGCTGTCCCCCCTGAACGACCATGGGAGAGATGCCAGCAGCAGCACGGGCGTCATGAACGTCAATATAGAGAACAACGAATTTCGGGGAACCGGCAGGACTGCAATAATAGCGCAGGGAGCTCGCGGCACCACCATCGCCGGCAGCAATGACTTTTCACAATTCACGCCCTTCTCGAAGACCAAGGACGGGACGGCACATCATGTGAAGGGACTGAGCATAGATGACAATGGTGACAAGATAAGGAATCGGAACGAGATGGCGGTGCCCACGTTCACCGGCAACTTTCCCGACGGATTCACGTCCGACTTGACCGGCCTGGTGACAGAAAAATCGGACCAGAGCCCCGGCATGCGGAATGAACTGGAACAAGCGCGGCGGGCCGCACGATCGGCTCGGTCGTGACGCGAGCGCCCGGTCGTCGAGCGTAAGGGCCTGTGAAGGAATAAAGGATGCATCCTGCCGGCCCGCAGGGTCCTTCACAGGCCCTAAGGGGCGCTGCCGCTCGACGATGAATGTCGCCAGACCCTCCATCCCTCTCGGCGCCGGTGAGCAGATGGGCGGGCAGCGACCGACGCAGCGCCAGCTCGTCCACCTGTTCGCCAGCTGCGTGGCCTGGCGGATCGTGCGCAGCCACCAGAGATGCGTCGCTCACACCGCATCGAGGTGGCACGCCGACCGGCAGTGCAGCAAGTCGGAGGAATCGGTACTCGGGGGTCGAGATGAGCGGCGATCAAGACTGCGATACGCTGTCGATCACTTGCAATCAGGCGTGCTGGAATGCCGGCATGGACTTCATCACCCTCACCACGTTCGTCGCGGTTGCCGAGCGCGGTTCCTTCTCGTTGGCCGCGGAGGATCTTTTCACCACCCAGCCGGCCGTCAGCAAGCGGGTGGCCACGCTCGAGCGCGACCTGGGGGTACGGCTGATCGACCGCCTTGGCCGTGGCCTTCGCCTGACCGAGGCCGGTGATACCTTCCTGGCAAGCGCGCGCGCGTTGCTCGCCGATGCCGAGCGGGCGCGCGAGGCGGTCCGGTCGCTGAGCGAGCACCCCAGCGGCCGTCTGCGCCTGGCGACCAGCCACCACGTCGGCATCCACCGCCTGCCGCCGATCCTGCGCATCTTCGTCGCCACCCATCCGGCGGTGGAACTGGATCTGGTGTTCATGGATTCGGAGCAGGCCTGCAGCGCGGTGGCCGATGGCGCGCTGGAGCTGGCGATCGTCACCCTGCCGGACGACGGGCTCGACCCGCGGCTCGACACCCGCCTGGTCTGGCCCGATCCGCTGGTGCTGGTGTGCGCCGCCGATCACCCGCTGGCGGGTCGGGCAGGCTTGACACCCGCGGCGCTGGCCGATCACCGCGCGGTCCTGCCCGGTCGCGGCACGGTGACCCGGCGCATCCTGCTCGATGCGCTGGCTCCGCACGACGTGCCGATCATCACCGCGCTGGAGACCAACTACCTGGAGACGATCAAGATGATGGTATCGGTCGGGTTGGGCTGGAGCGTGTTGCCGTCGCACATGCTCGACGACTCGGTGGTCGAGGTACCGATGCGCTCTCTGTCGATGAT
>ENA-ORXT01003800-ORXT01003800.1-marine-metagenome-genome-assembly--contig:-NODE-3800-length-16179-cov-5.300956_pt1 | contig 16179 bp, 15 predicted proteins | sample MGYA00237868_ERZ511482 | MGnify/ENA metagenome assembly ERZ511482 | reverse complement strand
AACTCGTTCGCCAGCTTCTCCTCGGTCGCGATGGTGCCGATGGTCATGCTCGACGACTGGTGCAGCGTGTCCCACAGATCGACCGAATACTTCGCCAGAAAGGCAAAGACGCTGCCGACGAGGCAGAAATACGAGGTCGCCGTCGCCGCCTTGTCGGTATCGTCGAAGGCATCCCAGAGCGCGATATAGCCGACATAGAAGAAGAACAGGATCAGTTCGGAGGTCAGCCGCGCATCCCACACCCACCACGCGCCCCACATCGGCTTGCCCCAGATCGCGCCGGTAATCAGCGCCAGCAGCGTGAAGGCGGCCCCGACGGGCGCGGCGGCCTTTGCGGACAGATACGCCACCGGATGCCTCCAGATCAGCGCGAAGACGGCACAGAGGCACATGATGAAATAGACGATGATCGACATCGCGGCGGCAGGCACATGCACGAACATGATCCGCGCCCCGTCGCCCTGCTTGAAGTCGGGCGGCACGATGTAGAGGGCCTGATACAGCCCCCAGGCCGACAGCAGTACGGCGATCCCCGCGATCCACGGCAGGAATACGCCCGAGACGCGCATGAACTTGTTCGGATTGGCAAAGCTCCACATGCGCACTCCGATACCGCGATTGGGCGGGGGCGGCAAGCGACGGAGTGTCACCCGCGCTCGTCCTGTTGCGATCGTGAAAGGTGGAGGGATACCGCCCCGGCCACCGCGCCGAACACGGCTTGCAGGACTCCGCCGATCACCCAGCCGACCAGAAGCAGCAGGACGACCATCGCGGCGAACTCGCCAGGGCCTGTCCGCACGCCGTCCGTCATGAATTCGAGGGCCGCGAACAGGATCGAAAAGGGAATATGCGCCAGCAACGCGATGCCCACCCCCGCGAACATCGCCTTCGGCATCGTGGGATTGCGGAGACGGGGGAGGAGCAGCCTTCCGCACAGACCGCCCGCGAAGGTCGCTATCACGACGAGTCCGATGCCCGGGACCGTGATCTCGAAAGTTCCATCCTGAAGGATGAGAACCATGGACAACCCGCAGCAGGCGGCGGAAATCCCGAAGACCCGCGTCGCGACGCCCCGCCCGATCCGCACCGGGGTCATCGGATCGCCAACCGCAGCGCCGCCGCCGCGACGAACGGGGCCAGCGGCAGCGCCGCCAGCGTGATCGCCCCGGACAGCATCAGATAGGGCGCGGCGGGCAGGTCCATCGCGCTCGCATTCACCGCCAGTGCGCCGAGAATCAGCGTCGGGACGTAGAGCGGCAGCACCAGCACCGCCGTCAGCACCCCGCCCCGGCGCATCCCGGCGGTCAGGGCCGCGCCGATGGCTCCGATCAGGGACAGCGCGGGGGTGCCCAGCGCGAGCGACGCGATCATGGCGGGATAGCTGGCCTCCGGCAGTTGCAGGGTCAGCGCCATGACGGGGGCGGCCAGCAGCAGGGGCAGGCCCGTGGTCAGCCAATGGGCGATGCACTTGGCCAAGACGACCATCTCCAGCGGCAGGGGCGACAGGGCCAGCACATCCATCGACCCGTCCTCCACATCCGCCTGGAACAACCGGTCGAGGGTCAGCAGGCAGGCCAGCAGCGCCGCCACCCACAGCATCCCCGGCGCGATTCGGGAGAGCAGTTCCGGGATCGGTCCGACGCCGAACGGCACCAGCGTCGCGACGATCACGAAGAACGCGACCCCGAGCGCGCCGCCCCCCCCCGTGCGGAAGGCAATGGCGAGGTCGCGGCGGATGAGGGCGAGGAAGGGCTTCATCGAGAAGCCCCCCTGCCCCGGACATGATCCGGGGCCTGTTCGAGCCGGGAAAGACCCCGGATCATGTCCGGGGCAGGGATATCCGATGCCCTCACCACGCATCCCCGTCCAGCACGGCATCGTCGCGCGTGGGGAGCGCGGCCCCTTCTGCGGGCGCGAACGCTGCCGGGTCGAGCCGCGCCGCGCCCTCGATGCCGAGATCGATATGGGTGGCCGCGACGACCAACCCGCCCCGCGCGCAATGCTCCCGCGCCATCTGCGCCACCCGCGCGGCACTGCGGGCATCGAGCGAGACGGTCGGTTCGTCCAGCAGCCACAGGGGCCGCTCGACCAGTGCCAGCCGCGCCAGCCCCAGCCGCCGCTTCTGCCCCGCCGACAGCACGCGCACGGGTTGATCGGCGAGGAACCCCAGATCCAGCGCCTCCAGCGCCCCCTCGATCCGCCCGCGCGGCGCACCGAACAGATCGGCGTGGAAGGCCAGCGTCTCGCGCGCCGTGAAGGCCGGTTTCAGTGCATCGAGATGGCCGGTATGCAGCACCGATTCGACGAACGCCCCCCGGTCCGCGCGCAGCGACAGGCCGCCCAACCGCACCTCTCCCTCCTCCACCGGCAGCAATCCGGCGAGGATGCGCAGCAGGGTCGACTTGCCCGCCCCGTTCGGCCCGGCGAGAATCAGCGCGCCCCCTTCGGCGACCGAAAACCCCAGCCCGGCGAACACCGTGCGATAGCCCCGCGTGACGCGCAGATTGTCGGCGACGAGTTCCATACCCGTTCCTTAGAGCGTTTCGCCCCGCCCTGTCAGCGACGATTGCGCCCCTGCGTCGAAATTCGCATCGGGGCTTTACATGGCGGCCCGGGCGGCGTTGGGATGGCCCCGGCGATGCGGAGCGTTTTCCGGCAGTATCGCATTCATCACGGACCCCGCATCATGGCCTCCCCTTCCGTCCCCGCCGACGACCCCGCGCGCATCGCCTCCGGCCTGGGGATCATGGCGGTGGCGATGCTGGTGGTGCCGATCATCGATGCCATCGCCAAGATGATGTCGGCGGAGATGTCGCCGATCCAGATATCCTGGTCGCGGTTTGCCATCACGCTGGTCGTGCTGGCCCCCTTCATCGTGATTCGGGGCGGATGGAGCGCGCTGCGGCCCGCGCATTTCCGGCTGCACATGCTGCGCGGGGCGGGGATTGCGGGGGCGACGGTGTTCTTCTTCGCCGCGCTGGCGTCGATGCCGATGGCGGATGTGGCGGCGATCTTCTTCGTCGAGCCGCTGATCCTGACGATCTTCTCGGCGGTCTTTCTGGGCGAGGGCATCGGGTGGCGGCGGCTGACGGCGGTGGGGATCGGGTTCTTCGGCGCGATGCTGATCATCCGGCCCAGCTTTGCCGATGTGGGGGCGACGGCATTGCTGCCGCTGGCGGCGGCGGTGTGCTTTGCGGGGTACATGACGCTGACGAAGATGCTGTCCGGCACCACCGATGCGTGGACGATGCAGACGATGGCGGGGATTTCGGGGACCGCGCTGCTCGGCGCGCTGCTGCTGGTGACCGATGCGGCGGGGATGGTCGAGGCGGTGGTGCCGAGCCTCGCGCAAGCGGGGCAGCTGTGCATCATCGCCACCGTGGCGATCGGCTGTCACACGGCCATCATCTTCGCCCTGCAACGGGTCGAGGCGGGACTGATCGCGCCGCTGCAATATCTGGAGATCATCGGTGCGACGGCCTACGGCTTCCTGTTCTTCGGCGATTTTCCCGATGCGATGACATGGCTGGGCATCGCGGTCATCGTCGGCAGCGGCATCTTCGTCTTCCACCGCGAAAGGGTCACGGCATGAGCGGAAAGATCGTCAACCTGCGGCAGGCCCGCAAGCACAAGGCCCGCGCGGCGGATGCGAAGACGGGCGACGCGAACGCCGCCCGGTTCGGGGTGCCGAAGGCCGACCGCGAGGCCCGCACGAAGGAGGAGGCGAAGGCGGCGCGCGATCTGGACGGGCACAAGCGGGAGACTTAGCCTTCTGTCCCTGCCCCGGACTCGATCCGGGGTCTGTTCGAGCAGAGAAAGGCCCCGGATCGGGTCCGGGGCAGGGGAAATCCGTTATGTCTCAGAGAAACACCTGCGATCCGGCTGCGGTATAGGTGTATCCGCCCGCCCCGTTCTCCTTCACGAACCCGACCGCCGGATAGGGCATGTGATAGCCGATGAAGGGGATGCCGTCGGCGGCCAGCATGCCGAACACCCGTTTGCGCGAGGCAGCCGCCGCTTCCTTGTCCATGTCGAAGCGCACATGCCAGTCGGGCCGCTCCAGCGAGGCGATGAAGTGGTTGGCGGTATCCGCCGTCACCAGCACCCGCTTGCCGCCGCTCTCGACGTGATAGATCGTGTGGCCGGGCGTGTGGCCGTGGGCGGCCATGGCGGTGATGCCGGACACGACATCCTGGCCGTCCTCGACGAACGTCATCTTCTCGGCGAAGGGCTGCACGTTGGACAGGACCAGTTCGTTCCCGGCCCCGACCCAGTGGTCGTATTCGGTCGCGGTCGTGACGTAGCGGGCATTGGGGAAGGCGGGTTTGCCATCGACCATCATGCCGCCGATATGGTCGCCATGGAAATGGGTCAGCACGACGATATCCACGTCCTCCGGCGCATAGCCCGCCTTTGCCATATGCGCCCGGGTCCGGCCCGCCGTGGCGCGCTTGGTGGCGTCGTTGCCGGTGTCGAACAGGATCAGTTCGCTGCCGGTGTTCACCAGGGTCGTGGTGAAGCCGATCTCCATCTTCTCGGCGCTGAGATTGTTGGCCGTGACCAGCTCGGCCACCGCCTCCGCGTCCTGATCCTGGCCGAAGATGGGGTGCGGGCCGGGTAGCTGGGCGAAGCCGTCATAGATCGTCGTGACCTCGAAGTCGCCCAGCGGAAAGCGCATGTGGTCGGGGCGGGACGCCCCCATCATCTCGGCCTTTGCCAGCGCGGGCGTGGCCCCGCCCGGCAGACAGGGGGCGACGAGCGCGCCCGCGCCGAGGATCAGGCCGGAGCGTCGGGTGATGGTCATGATGGCGACTCCCAATGGATGGTTCATCATCCTGAGGTAGAGCGCCCCGCGCGGCTGTCACGCCCGCTCATCTGGCCCTCTCATCTGGCCCTCTCATCTAGCCCGCTCGTCAGGCCCGCTCGTCAGGCCCGTTCGTCAGGCATCGAACTTGCGCGGGGGGATCGCGTCCTCGTCCCCGGCCTCCAGATAATCCTCGGTCGTGCGCACGGGCGGCTTCTCGCCCCTCTGGAAAGGGTTGTCGCCCTGGCGGAAGACGGCCCCGACCCGGCAATCCTCGCACATGCGGATGACGCGCGTGCGCTCGGGGTTGTCGAACATCCAGTGCGCGCCGCCCAGCTTCTCGACGATCCGCTCGATGGTGGCGCGGGAACCGAAGGGTCTGGCGCATTCGATGCACAGGGCCGGTTCGTCCTCATGCAGGATACGCGGTTCGCGGGCGGCATTGGCGGGATCGAATCGCGGTTCGAGGGTGATGGCGTTCTCCGGGCAGGTCGCCTCGCAGATGCCGCATTGCAGGCAGGCGCTCTCGCGGAAGCGCAGTTGCGGCTTGTCGGGGTTGTCGAGCAGCGCGCCGACCGGGCATTGCGACACGCAGGCGAGGCACAGCGTACACGCCCCCTCGTTCACGATCACGTCCCCGTAGGGCGCCCCGGCGGGCAGGCCGAAGGGCGCGGCGCCCGATCCGATGGCGGCGATGGAAAGGCGCGTGGCGGTGCGCTTGTCGCCCAGGGGGCTGATGGGTTCGCGGGTCGGCGTCGCGGGGGCCTCCGCATACAGCGCCTCGGTCAGGGCATCGGGGTCGTCGCTCTCGATGACGATCAGGCGCGCGCCGCCGATGCCCGCCCCGTCCAGCATCGCGCGGGTCAGCGCGACCTGTCCGTCGAGCGACCCGGCCTCGCCCTCGCGGCGGAGGCGGGTCGGCATGTGCACCGCCACCTGCCCCGCGCCCATGCCGAAGGCGGCGATCATCAGGTCATGCCCCGCCTGCGTCACCTCGTTCACCGCGAAGGGAATCACCGTCGCGGGCAACCCCCGCCCGTAGCGCGCCGCCATGGCGATCGCGCCCCGGCCCTCGCGCTCGTCATGGATCAGGATGCGCGGGGCCGCCCCGCCCGCATCGGCATAGGCGGTCAGCATCGCCTCCATCCGCATCCGCGCATCGTCGCCCCGGGGCAAGGTATATTCCGCCGCCCCCGAAGGGCAGACCGCCGAGCAGCCCCCGCACCCGGCGCAGACCAGCGGATCGATGGCGACGGTATCGCCCGCCGACGTGATCGCGCCGGTCGGGCAGACCTCCAGACAGCGCGTGCATCCCGGCTGGCCGGACCGCGAATGGGCGCACAGATCGGCGTGGAAGTCGATATACAGCGTCTTCTCGAACGTCCCGACCAGCGCGATGGCCTGCGGGATCAGCGCCGCCACCGCCAGCGGATCGCCGGGATCGGCGCGCAGATAGCCGTCGCGCGTGCCGTGGGCCGGGAACAGCGGGGCCTTGCCGGAGAGATCGAGGATGATGTCGCAGCCCGACTTGCCCCCGTCGCGCGGAGCCTCGAATCGCGGCGCGCCGCGCCCGCCGGGGATCATCGGCGCGACCGCATCGGCGACCAGCGCGAACGCGCCCAGCGTGCCGCGCGCGGTGCGGACGGTGCCGCGCATCACCTCGAAATCGGCATCCCACGGCAAGGCGAGGTCGTCCGTGTCGGTCAGCATCACCGTCACGGTCAGACCGCCCGACAGCGCCTCCGCCGCCGGCACCGCCACCGATGCCGCGCCGTAGACGAGGCACACCCCCTCGCTCTCCACATCCACCGACCCCGCCGCGCGGCCGGGGCGGGTCGCCTCGGCCAGCAGGGCGGCGATCTTGGGGGCAGCGTCCGCGCCCTCCTCCGACCACAGCGCACGGTCGCGGATATCGACGGTTCCGGCGAGGGTGTCGACGCCCAGATCGTCGGCCGTTTCGGCGAACCGCGCTTCCTCCTGCGCGCAGGCGACGATCACCGGGCCGGCGGTCAGGGCCGCCCCCAGCGCCTCCCCCTCCGACCGGCAGAGCGAGGAATGGACCTTCTCCGTCCCCGGGCAGGCGTCGCACATCCGGGCCGGATCGGTACGGATCGACCCTTCGCAATCGCAGAGCAGAATCTTGGCGGTTTCCCCGGCCATGGCGGCCTCCCCGAACGGTTCTTCTTGTGTTTTCGTCTGTCCCGGGGAAACCTAGGGCCATCCCGCCGCCATAGGAAGCGATCCTTTGCCCGACGCCCCGCCCAAGACCGTCCGCGAGATCACCCTGCCCGTCGGCGTGGTCATCCGGCGCAGCCCCAGCGTCAGCCGCTGGGCGACATGGGCGTGGAAGGTGGTCGACGTGCTGCCCGGGGCCGCCCCCGCCGACTGGCGCGTGCTGCGCGAGGAGGACGGGGTCACCGAATACCACGCCGCCACCCTGCCCCTGACCCTGCACCGCCGCGAGACCGAGGCGTACAGGGTCGCCCTCGCGATGGACCCGCCCAGCGTCTACGTCGTGCTGCGCCCTGCGGAGCCGGATGAAGGCACGCGCGACTACACGGTGTTTCTGGTGACGGCGTCCTCCTACGAGGCGCAGGACTATCTCGATTCGGGCGAGGAGGTCGTCGAGCAGGTGCCCGCCCCCCCCGGTCTGGTCGCATGGATCCGGGATTTCGTGGACGAGCACCATGTCGAGGAGGAATTCAGGAAGCGCCGCCGCGACCGCATCGATACCGACCTGTCCGAGGACGGCAAGGGCGACGCACGGGTGCGCCAGACGGCGGATGTCTTTCGCCCCCCGGGCGCGCTGAAACCGAAAGGACCACTGCATTGAAGACACGTCATATCCTGTCCACCGCCATCGCGACACTCGGACTATCCTTCCTCACAACCGCCGGAGCAGCCGACATCACCGATCAGGACATTACCGAAGGATACCGGAAGCACGCCGCCATGGCCCAGTTTCACCGGTGGTATCAGGTCTACGAGCGCCCGGATGGCGGGCTGAACAACGCGCTGGACATCCTCGCGCGCGATGTCTCCGTCAAGTCGGGGCTGGGCGAGGCGGTGGGCCTCGGGCAATATGCGGCGCGGGTGATGCAGTTGCCGGATACCTGGCGCAATGCGCACAGCCTGAAGGACGCCGATATCGCCGTCGCCGGGGACGGCACGATGCGCCTGACCGCCGATATCACCTATCTGAACGAGGGGATGAACCCGGACGGCACGGTCCGCGAGGCGGATCTGTCCTACACCATGACGCTGGTGCCGACCGACACGGTGCTGCCCCGCTTCCGGACCATCGAAATCGCCCAGAACTCGGATGGCGAGGCCGGGGCGTTCGTGGATGCCTATGCCGAGAACCGCATGCGCAGCCTCGTGCATTACTGGCTGGCCCTGATCGAGGACCCCGCGCGCGACCCCGAACCGGTGCGGGAGATCCTGGCGGAGGATTTCAGCCTGAACTTCACCAGCGGCGCATTGACGGATTTCGAGGGGTTCCGCGCCTGGCTGGCCGGGCCGGGGTCGCAGGTCAGCGCGAGCACGCACGGGATCGGCAACTTCTCGGCCCGCGAAACCGGGGACGGCACCTATGCGCTGACGGTCGATTTCGACTGGGCGGGGGTGACGCCGGACGGGACGAACCTGGTCGCCAAGACCCGCCACAATTGGACCGCGACCAACGACCCGACCGAACGCTTCGCCCGGATCAGGACGATGGATGTCGAGGTTCTCGAACCCTTCCGGCCCAGGGAATAGCCCGCCATGCCCGCGCCGCCGAAGGATGCCCCCCGGGACGAGGAAGCGTTCCTCGCCCGCTGGTCCCGCCGCAAGCGGTCGGAGCCGGAGGATGACGCCGCGCCGGACCTGCCCGCCGAAACCGCCGAAGCCCCTGCGGAGGAGAGGGCCGAAGGCCATGCGGAGGAGAGGACCGACGCCGAAATCCTCGCCGATCTCGACCTGCCCGACCCCGACGCGATGAAGGCCGACGACGATTTCTCCGCCTTCATGCAGGCGCGGGTGCCGGAGCGGTTGCGCCGCCGGGCGCTGCGGGTGCTGTGGCGCTCCAACCCCGTGCTCGCCAATCTCGACGAGCTGGTCGATTACGGCGAGGACTATACGGACGCGGCCATGGTGGTCGAGAACATGCAGACCGTCTACGAGGTCGGCAAGGGGGCCGCCGAGAAGTGGAAGCGTCACCTTGCCGCGCTCGCCGCCGCCGAGGAGGAAGCGGAGGACGAGGATGCGCCCGGGCCGCCCGCCGCTCCCGCCGCCGCCGCAAAGCCGGAGGAACCCGAACCGGTCGCCCCCCCGGCGATCGCGCCCGCCCCCCTCGAATCTCCCGCAATCATGGCCGACAGCGACCCTACCGACCTGCCCCCGCCCCGGCACATGCGGTTCGCGTTCGACTGATCTGCTTTACAAATCGCGGGATTTGGGGAAGTGTCGGTGAAGTGACGTGTGCGACTTGAAAGAACAGACACGCGCATCAAGGGAGATTGACCGCGATGACGGAGGCCACGGCCACCCTTGTCCCTGCCGTGACGGAGGAGGATGCGCTGCGGGCGCAACTCTACGATCTGTTATCCATCCTGCTCCGCAAGCCGCCATCGGGGGATTTCCTGCGGAAAGTCGCGGGGCTGACCGGCGACGATTCGGGTCTCGGCAAGGGGATCGACGCGCTGGCCCGCCTCGCGCAGGTGTCCTCCCCCGAAAAGATCGACAGCGAATTCCATCGCCTGTTCATCGGCCTCGGGCGCGGCGAATTGCTGCCCTTCGCCAGCTACTACATCACCGGATTCCTGAACGAGAAGCCGCTGGCCAAGCTGCGCACCGACATGGCCGATCTGGGCATGGTCCGCGATGCCGCCGCCTACGAGCCGGAGGACAATATCGGCTCGCTGTGCGAGATGATGGCCGGGATGATCCTGGGGCGCTTCGGCGAGCCGGTTTCGGTCGCGCGGCAGAAGGATTTCTACTTCACGCATCTGGCCCCCTGGGCCGAACACTTCTTCAGCGATCTGGAGGGGGCGCAGGCCTCCGTCTTCTATGCGCCCGTCGGCACCATCGGCGGCGAATTCATGCAGATCGAAAAGCAGTCCTTCCGCATGGCGGACTGAGAACAGGCCCGCGCGGGGACGCTCGCACCGGCAGGATGATACGGGTTCGACGGAACGATAACGGGAGGACGAAGGGTGTCCAGGACGCAGGATGACAAGGCCGTATCGGGCCGCCGCGACTTTCTGAAACTCGCCACGCTGGGCGCGCCGGCGGCGGCTGCCGCGACGGTCGCCACCGGCGGGCAGGCGCTCGCCGCCGAACCGACGGAACTCGGATACACCGAGACGCCGCACGTGAAAGCCTATCTGGATAGCTGCCGCTTCTGAGGCCCGGTCGCGGGGCCGTCAGGTTGCGGAAGCCCTGACATCGCCCCCGACCCGGTCCCGAACGGCCAACTTGAGGGAGAATACCCATGCTCAGGAAAAAATCCGTCGGGGTTGCGAGACGCCCCCGGGGATCGTCCGTCCTGACGACCATCGCGAACGAAACCGTCGACCGCCGCACGTTCCTGCGCGGGTCCGGCCTTGCCGTGGGGGGCCTCGCGGCTCTCGGCGCGAGTGCGGGATCGGTGCGACAGGCCGCTGCCGCCACCCCCGGCGCGGGGTCGATCGAGATCAGGAAGACCGTCTGCACGCATTGCTCGGTCGGCTGCACGGTCATCGCCGAGACGATCAACGGCGTCTGGGTCGGGCAGGAGCCGGGCTGGGACAGCCCCTTCAACCTCGGCGCGCATTGCGCCAAGGGGGCCGCCGTCCGCGAGCATGCCCATGGCGAGCGCCGCCTCAAGCATCCGATGAAGCTGGTCGGCGGTGAATGGCAGAAAATCTCCTGGGAAACGGCGATCGAGGAGATCGGCGACAAGATGCTGGAGATCCGCAACGGTCCCGCCGGTCCCGACGGCGTGTACTGGCTCGGCTCCGCCAAGCACAACAACGAACAGGCGTATCTGTTCCGCAAGTTCGCCGCCTACTGGGGCACGAACAACGTCGACCACCAGGCACGTATCTGCCACTCGACGACGGTGGCCGGGGTGGCGAATACATGGGGCTACGGCGCCATGACCAACAGCTACAACGATATCCACAACTCCCGCGCCATCTTCGTCATCGGCGGCAACCCGGCGGAGGCGCATCCCGTCTCGCTGCTGCACCTGATGAAGGCCAAGGAGCAGAACAACGCGCCGATCATCGTCTGCGACCCGCGCTTTACCCGCACGGCGGCGCATGCGGACGAATACGTGCGCTTCCGCCCCGGCACCGATGTCGCGCTGGTCTGGGGCATCCTGTGGCACATCTTCGAAAACGGCTGGGAAGACAAGGAGTTCATCCGCACCCGCGTCTGGGGCATGGACCAGATCCAGGCCGAAGTCGCGAACTGGACTCCCGAGGAGGTCGAGCGCGTCACCGGCGTTCCCGGCAGCCAGCTGAAGCGCGTCGCGCGGACCATGGCCAACAACCGTCCCGGCACGGTCATCTGGTGCATGGGCGGCACCCAGCACACGAACGGCAACAACAACACCCGCGCCTACTGCATCCTGCAACTCGCGCTGGGCAATATGGGGACGGCGGGCGGCGGCACCAACATCTTTCGCGGCCACGACAACGTGCAGGGTGCGACCGATCTGGGCGTCCTCTCCCACACCCTGCCCGGCTATTACGGCCTGAAGACAGGCTCGTGGAAGCACTGGGCGCGCGTCTGGCGCGGCAACGAGGCGTCGCAGGAGGAATGGGCCGAGGAATACGACTTCCTGCTCTCGCGGTTCGGTTCCAAAGAACTGATGGAGGGCAAGGGCATCCCGGTCTCGCGCTGGATCGACGGCGTTCTGGAGGATGCCGAGAATATCGACCAGCCCGACAACCTGAAGGCGATGGTCTTCTGGGGTCACGCGCCCAACTCCCAGACCCGCATGACGGAGATGAAGGTCGCGATGGAGAAGCTGGAGCTTCTGGTCGTCGTCGATCCCTTCCCCACCGTCACCGCGATCCTTCAGGACCGCACGGAGGGGGCCTATCTGCTGCCCGCCACCACGCAGTTCGAGTGCGAAGGCTCGGTCACCGCGTCGAACCGCTCGGTCCAGTGGCGCGAGAAGGTGGTCGACCCGCTGTGGGAATCCAGGACCGATCACGAGATCATGGCGATGTTCGCGGACAAGTTCGGCTTCGCCGACCGCTTCTTCCGCAATATCCCGCGCGACGATGCGGGGATTCCGTCGATCGAGGACACGACCCGCGAATTCAACCGGGGGATGTGGACGATCGGCTATACCGGATGGTCGCCGGAGCGGATCAAGGCGCATATGGCGAACCAGCAGACTTTCGACCGCACCACGCTCCAGGCGGTCGGCGGCCCGAATGACGGCGAGTTCTACGGCATGCCCTGGCCCTCCTGGGGTCCGGCGTCGATGGGCCATCCCGGCACCCCGAATCTCTACGACATGTCGCGCCCCGTCTCCGAGGGCGGCCTCACCTTCCGCGCCCGCTTCGGCGTCGAGCGGGATGGCGAGAACCTGCTCGCCGAGGGCGTGTATTCGGTCGGGTCCGAGATCGAGGACGGCTATCCGGAATTCACCTTCGAACAGCTCCGCCAACTCGGCTGGGCCAAGGATCTGACCGCCGACGAACTGGCCATGATCAAGAAGGTGTCCGGCGCGACCGAGGACATCATCCTCGAAATCGGCGAGGCCGGGATGAGCGGCATGTCCGAGGACCAGATCAAGGCGGGCAAGGTGAACTGGAAGACCGACCTCTCCGGCGGTATCCAGCGCGTCGCGATCCTGCACGAATGCGCGCCGTTCGGAAATGCCAAGGCCCGCACCGTGGTCTGGAGCTTCCCCGACCCGGTGCCGATCCACCGCGAGCCGCTCTATACCAGCCGCCGCGATCTGGTGGAGGATTACCCGACCTATTCCGACCGCAAGGCCTATCGCCTGCCCACGATGTACGCCTCGATCCAGGCGAAGGACTTCACGCAGGACTACCCGATGATCCTGACCTCGGGGCGTCTGGTCGAGTACGAGGGCGGCGGCGACGAGACCCGCTCCAACCCGTGGCTGGCCGAACTGCAACAGGACATGTTCGTCGAGATCAACCCGCGCGATGCCAACGATCTGGGCATCCGCGACAAGGAACAGGTCTGGGTCGAGGGTGCGGAGGGGGCACGGGTCAAGGTCATGGCCATGGTCACCGAGCGCGTCGGCAGCGGCGTCGCCTTCATGCCCTTCCACTTCGGCGGGCATCTGGAGGGCGAGGACCGACGGGACAAGTACCCGAAGGGAGCCGATCCCTACGTCCTCGGCGAATCCGCAAACACCGCCATGACCTATGGCTACGATTCGGTCACGCAGATGCAGGAGTCCAAGTGCTCCCTCTGCAAGATCGAAAAAGCGTAAGGGAGCGAGAACAATGGCACGCATGAAGTTCCTCTGTGACGCCGAGCGCTGCATCGAATGCAACGCCTGCGTCACCGCCTGCAAGAACGAGCACGAGGTGCCGTGGGGGATCAACCGCCGCCGCGTCGTGACGATCAACGACGGCAAGCCGGGCGAACGCTCGGTTTCCGTCGCCTGCATGCACTGCTCGGATGCGCCCTGCGCCGCCGTCTGCCCGGTGGACTGCTTCTACCAGTCCGAGGAAGGCGTCGTCCTGCACTCCAAGGATCTGTGCATCGGGTGCGGCTACTGCTTCTACGCCTGCCCCTTCGGCGCGCCGCAATACCCGCAGGCCAGCAATTTCGGATCGCGCGGCAAGATGGACAAGTGCACCTTCTGCGCCGGCGGCCCGGAAGAGACGCATTCCGAGGCCGAGTTCCAGAAATACGGGCGCAACCGGATCGCGGAAGGCAAGTTGCCGATCTGTGCCGAGATGTGCTCGACCAAGGCCCTGCTGGCCGGGGACGGCGACGACGTGTCGGACATCTACCGCGAGCGAGTCGTGGCCCGTGGCTTCGGCTCGGGTGCCTGGGGCTGGGGCACGGCCTATGGACAGAAAGACGCCTGAACGCGTCGACCGGATGGCGGGGCTTCAAGGTCCCGCCTTTCGTGTTTCGGAACAAGAGCACTTCCCGTCGCCGTCTACGGATGGGCGATGACGATTGGGGTACGGCCATGAAAACGTTCGTCTTGAAGGCGCTGGCACTGACCGTCGCGGCGATGCTGTTCGTCGCATCGGGTGACGGCGCATCGGCGCAGGACACCGCCGAACCGGCTCCGGTGGAACGCAGCGCGGCGGGCGGCGCGCAGACGCTGGAAGACATCCTGCGTCGCCAGCGCGGAGAGGCGGTGCCATCTGCCACCGGTCCCGCCACGCAGGACGCCCCGTCCAATAGCGACCTGTGGCGCGACGTGCGTCAGGGGCAGGCGTTCAGCACCACGGCCAAGGATCCCAACGCCGCATTTCTGGTGCAGGACAGCGCCACCCGATGGCTGGAGACACGCCGCACCACGCTCCCGACCTACACGATCTACGCGCTCGCGGGCATTCTCGTCCTGTTGACGCTGTTTCTGCTGTTTCGCGGGCGCATCCGCATCGCGTCGGGGTGGTCGTCGATCCGAGTGGAGCGGTTTACGGGCCTAGAACGGTTCGGCCACTGGCTGCTCGCGACCAGCTTCATCGTGTTGGCGGTAACGGGGCTGAGCCTCCTGTTCGGACGCGAATATCTCGTGCCGGGGCTCGACTGGGCCCATGCGCGGATGAATCCCGATGCCGCAGACCCCGATTTCGGGCGCGATGCCTATGCCTGGTTCGCGGTGGCGGGCAAGTGGGTGCATGACAATGTCGCCTGGGCCTTCATGATCGCGCTGGTGATGATCTTCTTCATGTGGGTCTTGCGAAATATACCCACATGGACCGATGTGAAGTGGCTGGCGCAGGGCGGCGGCATGTTCACGAAGGACGGCCATCCCCATGCGCGCAAGTTCAACGCGGGGCAGAAGATCCTGTTCTGGCTGGTCATCATCCTCGGCGGCTCACTCTCCGCATCGGGGATCTCGCTGCTCCAGCCCGGCGAATACGCGATGTTCGGCCAGACCTTCGCCAAGCTCAACGTCGCGGGCGAGGCGGTCGGCTATCCGCTGGGCCTCAATACCGCCCTCTCGCCCGTCGAGGAAATGCAGTATTCCCAGATGTGGCACACGATCATCGGGGTCGCGATGATCGTCATCGTGATCGCGCATATCTATATCGGCTCGGTCGGCATGCAGGGCGCGTTCTCGGCCATGGGCAGCGGCAAGGTCGATCTGAACTGGGCGCGCGAGCATCACGACCTGTGGGTCGCGAAGCTGGAGAAGAAGGGCCGCATCCCGCGTCCGGCGGGGGCCAGCAACCCCAGCACCCGGTCGATGCCGATGCGTGCGCCCAAGAAACCGGTCGTCCCGGCGGAGTAATCGGGGCGATGCGCGGCCTTGCCATCCTGCTGGTGTTCGCGAGCATCGCGACGGCGACGGTCGCGAGTGCCGACGGATACCGCCGCTTCGACGGTCACGGCGGGCCGATACGCGGCGTGACCGTGGCCCCCGACGGGTCGCACGCTCTCACCGCCAGTTTCGACAATTCCATCGGATATTGGTCGCTGGAAGCGGAAGACGCGGCGCCCGCCTGGCTCGAAGGGCACGAGGCGGGTGCCAATGTCGCCGTCTTCCTGCCGGATGGCGCCACGGCCCTGTCGGCGGGCGACGATTTCAGGCTGATCCTCTGGTCCCTGGACGAGGGAAAGGCCATCGCGACGCTCGACGGGCACGAGGGCAAGGTGCTCGACCTGGCGGTGACGCGGGACGGCAGGATGGCGGCGAGTGCGGGGTGGGACGGGTCGGTCGGCCTGTGGAACCTCGAAACCCGCGCGCTGGTCGCGATGCTCGATGGACACCGCGCGCCGGTACAGGGCGTCCGGTTCTCGGATGACGGTGCCCTGCTCTATTCCGCAAGTTCCGACGGGACCATACGCCGGTGGAACGTCGCCGAGCGCAGCTTCGAGCGGATCGAGGCGAAGCACGGCTTCGGCATCAACCGCCTCGTCCTCGACGGTGCCGCGGGATGGCTGGCCTACGGCGCGCTCGACGGGGGCGTGCGGATCGTGGACACCGAATCGGGCGAGGAGATCGCCGACGTCACTTCCGGTCGTCAGCCCGTTCTCGCACTGACGCTCAGCGCGGACGGCAAGCGGCTGGCCATCGGGGATGGCGAAGGGTTCATCCATGTGGTCGAGACGGGGACGTGGCGCACGCTGAAGGATTTTCGCGCCGTTCCGCGCGGTCCCGTCTGGGCGCTGTCCTTCGGGCCGGAAGGGCGGCACGTCATGGCGGGGACGATCCGGGATCACGC
>ENA-ORXT01003799-ORXT01003799.1-marine-metagenome-genome-assembly--contig:-NODE-3799-length-16180-cov-4.232379_pt1 | contig 16180 bp, 14 predicted proteins | sample MGYA00237868_ERZ511482 | MGnify/ENA metagenome assembly ERZ511482 | reverse complement strand
CTGCGAACCTGACGCTGTTCGACCCCGACGCCGTTTGGGAAGTCGTGCCAGCACAGCTCGCCAGCAAGAGCCGCAACACTCCGTTCGTCGGCGTTCCGCTGCGCGGTCGAGTGCGACACACGATTCTGCACGGCGAACAGGTTGTCAGTGATGGCCGGGCGTTGAGATGAGGACCTGCGGTGAAGTGCATGAAGATTCAGTACACTGCATGATCATGCAGTCCAGTTCAGGAACGAGGAACGCTCAATGACGACATCCCAGACCGGGGAGATCAGGGAGGGGGCCCTCGCTCTTTCGGACGGCTCGATCTTCGAAGGCGAATTGATCGGCGCCGCCGTCAGCGAGCACGCACCCATCGCGACCGGCGAAGTCGTGTTCAACACCGTGCTCAGCGGCTACCAGGAAGTGATCACCGACCCGAGCTACGCAGGCCAGATCATCACCTTCACCTATCCGCACATCGGTAACTACGGCATCAACGCCAGCGACTTCGAATCTGCCGGCACGTTCTGCCGTGGCATCGTCGTGCGCGATCTCGCCCGCAGACACAGCAACTTCCGGGCGCAATCCGACCTCGGCTCAATGCTCTTCCAACAGGGGGTCCCAGGCATTGCCGGCATCGACACTCGACGGCTGACGCGACTCGTCCGCGACACCGGTGCGCTGCCCGGCGCATTCGGATCGGCACCTGAAGCCGAACTCCTCGCTGCGGCGCGCTCCGAGCCGGGGACCGACGGTGTCGACCTCGTCAGCACGGTCACGACTCATGTGCCTTACGTGATCCCCGCACTCGACCCCGACAGCCGGACGACCATCGTCGCAATGGACTTCGGCATGAAGTCGAACATCGGGCGGAGCCTCGCTCGGCTCGGCCGTGTCCAGGTCGTGCCTGCTGCGACGAGTGCGGCGGACGTCCTCGCCCACAGCCCAGACGGTGTGTTCTTGAGCAACGGTCCCGGCGATCCGTCGATGTCGCCTTATGCCATCGAGGCGATCCGCGAGTTGATCGGGCACGTTCCGATCTTCGGAATCTGTCTGGGGCATCAACTGCTGGGCGAAGCCATCGGCGCGAGCACGGTGAAGCTTCCATTCGGTCATCACGGTGGCAATCACCCGGTCAAGAACCTGATCACCGGGCGTGTCGAGATCACCAGCCAGAATCACAACTTCGCGGTCGACCTCGACTCGCTCAGTGGTCGTGCTGAGATGACCCACGTCAACCTGAACGACGGTGTCTGTGAAGGTATGCAGGTCAACAACGAGCTGGCGTTCAGCGTCCAGCACCACCCCGAGGCAAACCCCGGTCCGCACGACGCGAACTACCTGTTCGGTCAGTTCGCAGACATGATCAAGACGAAAGCTGGCAGCTGATGCCCCGTCGCAACGACATCGAATCGATCCTGATCGTCGGCTCCGGGCCGATCATCATCGGCCAGGCCTGCGAGTTCGACTACTCGGGCACCCAGGCCTGCCGAGTGCTCAAGGAAGAGGGTTATCGCGTCATTCTCGCCAACTCGAACCCGGCGACGATCATGACCGACCCGGACTTCGCCGATGCGACCTACATCGAGCCGCTCACCTGGGAGGTCCTGGCGGCGATCATCGACAGGGAACAGCCTGATGCCGTGCTGCCCACCCTCGGCGGCCAGACCGGGCTGAACATCGCGATGCAACTGTTCGAGCGGGGCCTCATCGGGGTGCCGGGCAAGCCAGAGATGATCGGCGCCAACGCCGAGGCGATCGCCACGGCCGAAGACCGCGAGAACTTCAAGGTCGCGATGACCGAGATCGGCTTGGAGTCGTGTCGGTCACGCATTGCTCACGACATGGACGAAGCCCGCGTCGCCATGGCCGAAATCGGGCTTCCCACGATGATCCGTCCGGCGTACATCCTCGGCGGCACTGGCACGGGCATTGCTTACACCGTCGAAGAGTTCGAGAAGATGGCGGCGAAGGGGATCGAGGCCAGCCCGATCAACGAGATCCTCGTCGAGGAATCGATCGTCGGCTGGAAGGAGTACGAACTCGAGGTCATGCGTGACCACGCCGACAACTGCGTGATCATCTGCGGCATCGAGAACTTCGATCCGATGGGCGTCCACACGGGCGACTCGATCACGGTTGCTCCGATCCAGACACTCACCGACGTCGAGTACCAGCAGATGCGTAATGCCGCAATTGCCTGCATCCGGCGGGTCGGCGTCGAGACCGGCGGCTCGAACGTCCAGTTCGCCGTCAATCCCGTCGATGGTCGCCAGGTCGTCATCGAGATGAACCCGCGCGTGTCGCGGTCCTCGGCGCTGGCATCTAAAGCGACCGGCTTCCCGATCGCCAAGATCGCCGCCAAGCTCGCTGTCGGCTACACCCTCGACGAGATCCCGAACGACATCACGAAAGCAACGCCCGCCAGTTTCGAGCCGGTCATCGACTACGTCGTCACGAAGATCCCGCGGTGGGCCTTCGAGAAGCTGCCCGGCGCGTCGGGTGTGCTCGGTACGCAGATGCAGGCGGTCGGCGAAGTGATGGCCATCGGACGGACGTTCCCCGAGAGTCTGCAGAAGGCGATCCGGTCGCTCGAACTCGGCTACCACGGCCTGGGCTGTGACGCCGCAGAGGACCGGCTCATCGAGCAGTTCCCCGACGACGAGTCGCTGCTTGCCCAATCGGCGATCCCCACGCCGGATCGCGTCCTTCATGTCGGTGAGGCCCTACGTCGCAACATTTCCATCGAGGTCGTCCAGGAGCGCACTGGCATCGATCCCTGGTTCCTCGATCAGATGTCGATGATCAACGAAGAGCGCGATCAGATGGTTGCAGTGGGCTTCGAATCGATGACCGCTCGGGACTGGAAGCGTGCCAAGCGACTCGGCTTCTCCGACGTGCAACTCGGCCATCAGTTCGATCGGCCCGAAGACGAGGTGCGGGCGGTGCGCGAATCTCTGGGTGTCCTGCCGACGTACAAGACCGTCGACACCTGCGCGGCGGAGTTCGATGCCGAGACGCCGTACCACTACTCGACGTACGAAGACGAGAGCGAAGTCCGCCAGTCCGACGCTCGAAAGGTCATCATCTTGGGCTCCGGTCCGAACCGCATCGGGCAGGGCATCGAGTTCGACTACTGCTGCGTCCACGCATCGTTCGCGCTGCGTGACGCGGGCTTTGAGACGATCATGATCAACTGCAATCCCGAGACGGTGTCGACCGATTACGACACGTCTGACCGGCTGTACTTCGAACCGCTCACTAAGGAAGACGTCCTCAACGTGATCGCCGCGGAGCAGCCCCACAAGATCGTCGTGTCCCTCGGTGGGCAGACGCCGCTCAAGCTTGCCGGTGAGATCCCGATCGAACTGGTGGCCGGCACGTCGTCGGACTCGATCGATGCTGCCGAGGACCGCGAACGTTGGAACAAGATCTGCGACGAGCTCAAGATCCCACAGCCGCCCGGCGGCACCGCCGTCGACCTCGACGCAGCGCTTGCGATCACCGACGACATCGGGTTCCCCGTGCTCGTTCGTCCGAGCTATGTGCTCGGCGGGCGTGCGATGCAGATCGTCCACGACCGCGAGCATCTCGCCTCGGCCATGGAGGAACTGGCGGGCTTCGGCAGCCTCGGCAGGGAGGGCGGTCTGTCCGCCGAACGCCCGGTGCTGATCGACCGTTTCCTGGCCGATGCCATCGAGGTGGACGTCGATGCCATTCGTGATCACACCGGTGAGGTGCTGATCGGGGGAGTGATGGAGCATGTCGAGGAAGCCGGCGTCCACTCTGGCGACTCCGCATGCGCGATCCCGCCCCAGACGCTGCCGAACTGGGTTGTGGCGGTCATCGAGGCGTACGCCGGGTCCATCGCGAAACGCCTCGACGTCCGTGGTCTGATCAACGTGCAGTTCGCCGTTGCGGGCACCACGGTGTACGTGATCGAAGCCAACCCCCGTGCAAGCCGTACCGTGCCGTTCGTCGCGAAGGCGACCGGCGTACCGCTCGCCAAGGTTGCAACCCGCGTGATGCTCGGAGCCACGTTGGCCGAACTACGCGACGAAGGACTGTTGAGGCCGCCAGTCGGCGGCGGCCACCACGGCCCCGGCGGAGGGGTCGCTGGACCGCCGCCCTACGTGGCGGTCAAGGAGGCGGTGTTGCCGTTCAACAAGTTCCCCGAGGTCGACCCGGCACTCGGGCCGGAAATGCGCTCGACCGGTGAGGTCATGGGCATCGCGGACACCTTCGGAAAGGCGTTCTTCAAGGCGGAACTCTCGGCCGGGACGATTCTGCCCGAGTCCGGCACGGTGTTCCTGTCACTCGCCGACCCCGACAAACCTGCTGGTCTCGTCGTGGCACAGCGCATGCGTGCGCTCGGCCTCGGCATCATCGCCACTGTCGGCACGGCTGAGTACCTCGCGCGCTTCGACCTCGAGGTCGACCAGATCCTCGACAAGGTGCAAGATGTCGAAGTCGCGGGAGCTGGAACGACCGCCGTCGATCTGATCGCGGCGGGCGAGATCAGCTTCGTCGTCAATACGCCGCGCGGTCGGATTGGGCGCACTGATGGCGCTCACATTCGCAAAGCCGCGAGCCTCCATCATGTTGCGTGCGTCACCACCGTGAACGCCGCCCTCGCGGCAGCAGAGGGGCTGACCGAACGGGCCGGTGCCCTGCTCGACGTGAAGCCGTTGCAGGAGTATCACGCCAGCGGTCAGACCGCGGACGTCTCGGCCTGATGGACACGCGGGTCACGATCGGCTCGATCACCCTCGATGCTCCGGTGATGATGGCGTCGGGCACTGCCGGTTACGGCATCGAGATGGCGCCCTACCTCGACCTGTCGAAGATCGGGGCGATCGTGACCAAGTCGTTGGCACCGTACGAGTGGGCCGGCAATCCGTCGCCGCGTGTCCACCCGACCACCCAGGGAATGTTGAATGCGGTCGGGCTGCAGGGGCCTGGCATCGAGTACTGGCTCGACACGGTATTACCGCCGCTGATCGAGACCGGAGCGACAGTGGTCTGCAGCATCTGGGGACGCTCGCTCGAGGACTACCGACTCGCAGCCGACATGCTCGCCGGGGCGCCGCCCGAAGTGGTGGCGGTCGAGGTGAACCTGTCGTGTCCCAACCTCGAGGGACGGGGAGCGATCTTTGCGCACGACGTCCAGTTGTCGGCTGATGTGGTCGCTGCGACCGCAGGGTGCAACAGACCTCGGTGGGCCAAGCTGAGCGCGAACACCGACAGCATCATCGAGGTCGCTGCGGCGGTTCACGCGTCCGGAGCCGAGGCAGTCACGTGTGCAAACACGCTGCTCGGCCTGGCCTACGACCCCGACACCCTCGCCAAGACGTTGGGTGCCGGAGGTGGCGGGTACTCGGGACGTGCGATCCACCCAGTAGCGGTGCGCGCCGTGCACGATGTCCATGACGCACTGCCCGATGTTCCGATCATCGGCGTCGGTGGGGTTGCTTCGGGGTGGGACGCCGTCGAGATGTTCCTCGCTGGCGCCTGCGCCGTGCAGGTCGGCACGGCCACGTTCGCTGATCCGCGCGCTGCTGCGCACGTCCAGCGCGAGCTGATCGAGTGGGCCGAAGAGCGCGGCATCGTCAACGCGGCGGAGCTCAGCGCGTTAGTGTGAGTTCATGGCTACACCTCCACAGTTGACTCCGGAGCAGCGGGCTGCAGCTCTCGTCAAAGCGGCGGAGGCTCGCGCCGCTCGGGCGGAGATCAAAGCCCGTCTGAAGATGGGTTCGATGTCGCTGCACGAGGCGCTCGACTCCGATGACAACAATGTCGGCAAGTTGAAAGTCGTTTCGATGCTCGAGTCACTTCCGGGCGTCGGCAAGGTCAAGGCACGGCGCCTGATGGAAGAGGTCGGAATCGCCGACAATCGGCGTGTGCAGGGCCTCGGTGCGCAGCAACGCAAGTCGCTGCTCGCCGAACTCGGCTGACCCGCTTTGATCATCGTGGTGTCCGGCCCGGGTGGGGTCGGCAAAGGCACGATCGTCGATGCGGCGGTCAAGCGCGACGAGCGACTCTGGTTGAGTCGATCGTGGACGACTCGTGAGCAACGACCGGGTGAAGCTGACGACGCCTACGTCTTCGTCGACGCCGAAGCGTTCGAGGCACACATCGAACAGGGCGGTTTTCTTGAGTGGACGAATTTTTTGGGGAACTACTACGGCACCCCCGTCCCTGACGAGGAGTCCGGTCTCTCGGGCGGTCGGGACATCGTGCTCGAGATCGAAGTCGACGGCGCCCAACAGGTCAAGCGGTTGCGGCCCGACGTGATGCTGATCTTCGTACTCCCACCGAGCCGCGAAGAGCAGGAGCGCCGACTGCGCGGCCGGGGCGACGTCGACCACAAGGTGCTCGCGCGCCTGAAGAAGGCCGAGGAAGAAGAGCCCGTCGGCCGAGAACTGGCAGATCACGTCGTCGTCAACGACGATCTCGAAGACACGATCACCGAGATGCTCGGCATCATCGACGCCGCACGTTGAGCCCGACCCGATAGAGTCCATCCCCTTATGGCGCTTGATCACGACACGATGATTGATCCTCCGATCGAGGCACTCCTCGAAAAGGTCGATTCCAAGTTCACCCTGGTCACGCTGGCTGCACGTCGGGCACGCAACATCAACTCCTACTTCAACCAGCTCGGCGAAGGCCTCGGCCACATGATTCCGCCGCAGGTCTCTTCGACGGCGCACAAGCCGCTGTCGATGGCCTTCGAGGAGATCGCCGTCGACAAGATCGTCTGGGCCGAGGCTCCCGAGCCGGTCGAAGAGGTCGAAATAGAAGAAGATCCCGAAGCCGAGGCGCAGGCCGCTGCAGACGCAGCCGCCGCGACCGAAGCAGACAGCTGAATCGAGCGTCTCCGGACGTCATGACCAGCCCTTCGCCGCTCGCAGGCAAACGCATCGTCCTCGGCGTCACCGGGGGGATTGCTGCCTACAAGGCGATTGACATCACGCGTCGCCTTGTCGATGCCGGTGCCCATATCGTTCCGATCATGACGGACGCTGCCCAACATTTCGTCGGCACCACCACCTTCAGTGCGCTGGCTTCCGAACCGGTCCAGACCGACCTCTGGCACAATTCGACCACGCCGATTCCGCACACCGAGGTGGGCCAGGGCGCTGACCTCGTCATCGTCGCACCGGCCACTGCGAAGGCGATTGCCGCGTACCGCATGGGTTACAGCCACGATCTGTTGCAGAACACGCTGATCGCCACTCGGGCGCCCGTGATCGTCTGCCCGGCAATGCACACTGAAATGTGGGAACACCCGAGTGTGGTCGACAACATTCGTGTCCTGCGCGAACGCGGCGTCCACATCGTCGAACCCGAATCGGGCCGTCTTGCCGGCGGCGACATCGGTGCCGGTCGTCTCGCCGACCCGGCAACCATCGTCGCAGCTGCCGAGCGAGTGCTCGGCCCGTCGGACCTGTCCGGCGTGAGTGTGGTCGTGTCGGCCGGTGGAACGCGTGAGCCCATCGACGCCGTACGCGTGATAGCGAACCGCAGCTCAGGCAAGCAGGGCTATGCGGTCGCGTCCGAAGCTGCCGCTCGAGGTGCCTCCGTGACCCTCGTGTCGACCGTCGGGCTCCCCGTGCCTGCCGGAGTCGTCGTCGTTTCGGTCGAGACCGCAGCCGAGATGCAGGTCGCGATGATCGAGGCGGCTGCGACACATGACGTCGTCGTGATGTCTGCGGCGGTCGCCGATTTCCGGCCGGTGTCTGCGGCGTCCGGCAAGCTGAAGAAGCACGACGGTGTTCCTGAGATCGTGCTCGAACCGACGCCGGACATTCTCGCCGGCCTCGGTGCTGCGAAACGGCCCGGCCAGGTGCTCGTCGGGTTCGCCGCAGAGACCGTTGATCTCGTCGCCAATGCGCAGGGCAAGCTGGAACGCAAACGTCTCGACCTGATCGTCGCTAACGACGTCAGCGCACCCGGGGTCGGCTTCGCTCACGACACGAACGCGGTTACGCTGCTGCGGCCCGGCGCGGAGTCTGTCGAGATCGACCTCGCCAGCAAGCGAGATGTCGCCCGGGCTGTCGTCGACGCCATCGTCGACATTCGACTCACTGATCCAGACAACTGACAGGACACGACGGACTCACTAACATGGCCAACTACACCTTCACCTCCGAAAGCGTCACCGAGGGCCACCCCGACAAGATGGCAGACCAGATCTCTGACGCCGTACTCGACGCGATCCTCACCGAGGATCCTCACGCCCGAGTCGCCTGCGAGACCCTGGTCACCACGGGGCTGTGTGTCGTTGCCGGCGAGATCAGCACCGAGGCCTATGTCGAGATCCCCAAGATTGCTCGCGACACGATCAACAGCATCGGCTACGACAATGCACTGTACGGATTCGACGGCAACACCTGCGGCGTGATGGTCACCCTCGACGAGCAGAGCCCGGAGATTGCTCAGGGCGTCGACACCTCCGAGGAGGTCCGTGGTGGTTCCGCCGGCGAAGACCAGCTCAACGCTCAGGGCGCTGGCGACCAGGGCATGATGTTCGGCTACGCATGCAACGAGACCGACGTGCTCATGCCGTTGCCGATCAACACCGCACACCGACTCGCCGAACGCCTCGCTGAAGTCCGCAAGAGCGGTCAGATCCCGTACTTGCGTCCGGACGGCAAGACCCAGGTCACCTTCGAGTACGACGAGCACGGCGTGCCGGTCGCACTCAAGGCCGTCCTGATCTCCACGCAGCACCAGGAGGGCATCGACCGAGACACCGTCATCCGCCCCGATCTGATCGACCAGGTCATCCGCCCGATCATCCCCGAGCAGTTCGCCGACGACGACTACGCCGTCTATGTCAACCCGACGGGGAACTTCGTGCGTGGCGGACCGTACGCGGATTGCGGGCTCACCGGTCGCAAGATCATCGTCGACACGTACGGTGGTATGGGTCGCCACGGTGGCGGCGCTTTCTCCGGCAAGGACCCGTCCAAGGTCGACCGATCCGCGGCCTACGCAGGCCGCTGGGTCGCCAAGCACGTGGTCGCATCGGGCGCGGCCGACCGCTGCGAGGTGCAGCTCGCCTACGCCATTGGCATGGCGCAGCCGATGAGCATCCTCGTCGAGACCTTCGGAACCGCCAAGGAAGACCCCGCCACGATCGAAGCGGCCGTCCGTTCGACGTTCGACCTGCGCCCCGGCGCCATTGTTCGTGACCTCGACCTCAAACGCCCGATCTACAAGGACTCCGCGGCCTACGGCCACTTCGGTCGCGAACAGTTTCCGTGGGAGCAGCTCGGACGCCTCGACGAGTTCAAGGCTGCCGTCGGAGCCTGAATTGACGTCCGGACGTGTCGCTCGGGTGATCCCGAACGTCACCGGGCTCGACAAGAGTTTCGACTACCTGATTCCCGACGCGCTCGACGAGCGCGTCCACGTGGGGACGATCGTTCGTGTCGAATTGCACGGCCGACGGATCGGCGCGTGGGTGAGTGAGATCCTCCCCTTCGCTGATGCAGCGGTCGATGCCGAGGCGCTCAAGCCGATTGCCAAGATCACGGGACACGGGCCGGACGGATCGCTGTTCGAGCTCGCCGAGTGGGCATCGGTGCGTTGGGCAGCGGGACGAGCGCGGCCATTCCTGGTGGCGGCGTCGCCGCACCGATCCATCACGTCGGTGCCGCCGATGCAACGATCCGCTCCGATCACCGAACCGGCGTCTCCAGCCACCGGCGATCTGCTTCGTGACGGTGGGGGTGTGCTCCGGCTTCCGCCGCGGACCGATGTGCTCCCGGCTGTTCGTTCCGCTGTGGCGCACGGACCGACCTTGGTCGTCACGCCGACCGTCAGCGAGGCTCGTCGTATCTCGACGCATCTGCGACGTGACGGCGCAACTGTTGCGCTGATGCCGGACGACTGGGCTGCGGCCACGGCGGGTGTCGACATGGTGATCGGCCCGCGCTCGGCGGCGTGGGCGCCCTGCCCGGAGATGGCCTCAGCGATCGTCGTCGACGAACACGACGAGGCGTTGCAGGAAGAACGAGCCCCGACCTGGCATGCCCGAGACGTCATCGTCGAACGATGTCGACGCGCCGGAGTTCCGCATGTTCTGATCTCGCCAGCACCGACGCTGACAGCGCTCGAAAGTGCAACTGGACCCAACGAGCTGGTCCATCCACCCTTCATTCGCGAGCGTGCAGCCTGGCCCACGATCACGGTGGTGGATCGGACCGACGACGAACCGTGGCAGCGGTCGTTGATCACCTCGACGCTCATCGACAGGATCCGCCAGCCGGGTCTCACCGTGGTCTGCGTCAGCAACATCACCGGGCGGGCCCGCCTGCTCGCGTGCCGGTCCTGCCAGTCGCTGATCCGATGTGAGACGTGCGATGCAGCGGTGGGTCTGTCCAGTGATCAGCGCCTGGTCTGTGCCCGTTGCGGGGCTGAGCGGCCTGCTGTGTGTCAGGAGTGCGGAGCGTCGAACTTTGCCAATCTCCGTCCCGGGATCACCCGGCTGCGTGAGGAACTCGAAGGTGCAGCGGCGCGTCCGGTGGTCGAGGTGAGCGCCGCTGATACCGAAGCACCGGCCCGAGCAGGGGTGTACGTCGGCACCGAGGCGGTGCTCTACCGGGTGGCGCAGGCCGACACCGTCGCGTTCCTCGAGTTCGACTCCGAGATGCTGGCGCCCCGGTTCCGGGCTGCGGAGCAGGCCATGGCTTTGCTGATCAGAGCGGGTCGGATGGCACCCGAGGTGCTCGTGCAGACCTTCAGTCCGGACCACGAGGTCCTGCAGGCGGCGGCGTCGGGGAATCCGGACATCGTCGTGCGCGGTGAGCGCGCACGGCGCCAGATGTTGCAGTTCCCACCGTTCGGCGCACTCGGCCGAGTGTCGGGCAATGGCGCCGAAGAGATCGTTGCCCAGCTGCCCGACGAGATCCAGGTCGGTGGCGATGCTGACACAGGATTCCTGGTGCGTGCCGACGACTGGGCCACGTTGGGCCGTGCGCTCAACGGCGCCGAGCGGTCCAAGGGCGCCAGAGTGCGCATCGAGATCGACCCGCCGAGGTTGTAGGGAACTCCTGGGCAGCGCGGATGGAATCATGGAGCACTGCTTCCGTCGAGTGCGCGACACTGGATTCGTGGAAACGACGTACAACGCCGTCTTCAAAGGCGGCGGAGCCAAAGGGCTGGCCTATGCCGGGGCGCTCGGTGCATGTGAGGTCGCCGGCATCAGATTTTCGCGCGTCGCTGGTTCGTCGGCGGGAGCGATTACTGCGGCGCTCGTGGCGAGCGGTCATTCGGCCACCGAGATCGCCGCACTGGCACCCGTTGCGCTCAGCACGATCGACAAGCCCACATCGGCGCTGTTGCGCCCACGCTCTGGCAGTCTGCTGTCCACCGCCAAACTCAGCGCGTGGTTCGACGACACGCTCGGCACGGCTGTCCACGGCTCGAAACCGCCGCCGGATGCGTCGCGCGTCACATTCGCAGTGCTCTACGCGAAGTTCGAGATCGAACTGTTCGTGGTCGCCATGGACCTCGGCTCGCGCCAGCCGATCGTCTTCAGCTCCGAACTCACACCAGATGCATCGGTGACCGATGCGGTGTTGGCCTCCTCGGCGATTCCGGTTGCGTTTCCCGCAGTCAGATTTGTGATCGACGACGAAATCCACCGTGTGGTCGACGGTGGAACGTGGGCCAACTATCCCGCATTCGTCTTCCTCGACGACGACTTTCGAGCGCACCATGGCCTCGGCCAGAGGGATGGCACCACGATCGGTTTCATACTGGACGACGGCCGCAAGGCGCGGGACCCGTCGCTGAACGAGGCGATCAGATCCGCCGACGGTCCACGGTTCGAGACCGATGAGGGCTCGGCGCTCGCGGAGTTCGGTTGGCTCGGAGCGATGCTGTCGTCGCCAGGGCTGCGGCTCGCTATCTCGGTCGCTCCAGGCTTACTCCTCGCAATCGCCACCCTGCTGCTCATTCGAGAGGGGAGAGACGGGTTCCCGATCCTTGAGCGCCTTCCCGTGACGAGTCACAACTGGATCATCGGTTTTGTGGCGATCGTGCTGGTGCTGCTGACCCCTTTGTGGTGCATCTCGACGCTTGTCATCGCACGGCTCGGTCGTTCGGTTGTCGACGAAGGGTTGGTCGGAGCGATTGCTGCGATGGGGGTCGGTCCGAGCGTCCCGTACTGGATTCGGATTCGACGTGACTCGTTGGATCATGTTCCGATTCGGATCGCCGTGCCGTCGGAGTTGACGACGTTGGCCTTCGGTGCGTCTGCGCAACTCGTCCACGAGGCGATGCACGCCGGCTATGTCGCCACCATGGGGGCACTGAACACTGTCGGGTTGCGTCGACCGCCGTCATCGCTCCCTGCGCCGATGGCATCAGCGGTCGCTCGATCTGCCGTGGATGTGCCGGGCCAGGATTCATGGTGGCGCTCGGTGTCGACGCCGATCCGATGGCTATTCGCGCAGTCTGCTCGACCGGTGGCGTGGTTGTTGCATGCGCGCTTCGGAATCGAACGCAAGGCAACTCTTCGCAGCTTCAGGTCGTTCACAGCGGTCATTGCCATCGTGCTCCTCGCTGCGATCGTGCTCGGTCTGGCCATGTCGCAAGCGGTTGCGGGATCTGTCGTCGTCGGATTGATCCTGCTTGCCGTGGCCGGCATCGTTCCGCTCTATCTGGTCTGGTTCCTGGCGCGTCGCAAGGCCATGGTCGTCAACGACCCGTTTCCGGTGCTCGGAAAGCTGCCCACGTGGATGATCGTGCTGACGGCAGTGGTGTCTGCGCTGATCGTCGGAGGGCTCTTTGCTCCGACGATCAGCGAGGCACCGCCGGTCTCACGCCTGATCTTGGCTGAGCCGCAGATCGGCGTCATCGCCGACGTCTTGGAAGAATCCAGCGAAGTCGCGGTGCTCGTTCCTCGAAGTCTGGCTGAACTCGATCTCATGATGGGAGTGTTCGCCGGAACGGTGACGGCAACGGAGCGTCAGTCCTTCAGCGATGCCGAGGTATCGGGCCAGGCGTTCACCGTGCCGGTGCAGGATGCGGACTTCGTCGAACTTCGATCGTGTCGGGGTCGCTTCGCGCCGGATGCGGTCGGATGTTGGATCTTCGCAGACTCGTCGAACGAAGTTCGCCAAGTGGGTTCACGCCTCGACCCGAGCATCGACGACTCCGGGTTGGCCTTCATCAACAGTGTCCAGGAGAACGTGGTGATCTCGTTCGGCGTGCTCGGTATCCTCGCCGGTTACGCCGGTCTCTTCGCGGCGATCGCCATCCGGTGTTGGGACGTCCACACGTGGAAGAGGTCCCAACAGTCGCTCTGAGCCATCTTCGGCCTCACCGACCAGTCTCCCAATCGTCATCCTCGTTGAACAAGCGGCGACACCGCGAGCAGGCGGAAACCGGCTTTGGACGCGATGCGTTCGGCCGGGTGACCTTCGACCTTCAGCCAGCGCTGGAGCGAGTCGGCGCCCAGGTGCTTCTGAACGACGAGCGCAGCGCTGCCCCCGTCGTCGAGGCGTGCGAGCCAGTCGAGGAGCAGCGAGCGCATTGCCGGCTTGCCGACGCGGACCGGCGGGTTCGACCAGATGGTGGCGAAACGGAGCTCGGGCGGCACTTCATCTGGTCGTACCGAGCGCAGGTTCGTGATCCCGTTGCGCTCGGCGTTCCGTGCGCACAGGTCACGGGCTCGGCTGTTGACGTCGACCGCCCACACCGTGGCGTCGGGGGAGCGGCGTGCCATCGTGAGGGCGATCGGCCCGGCACCCGCGCCGAGGTCGAGTAGATGTCCAGTCGAAGCAAGGGGCAGCGTTGCCCGCAACAGCAGGGCGGTTCCGGTGTCCAGATGCCCCCGGCTGAACACGCCGCGGTCGGTCTCCATGGTGAACGCTGTGTCCGGCAGCATCACGTCGATCGCGACCGGGTCTGACGCGACGCTCGGGTCGTCGTCGAAGTAGTGGGCGTCTGATTCGGGCGGCACGGGTCGTAGCCTGGCAGGAATGTCGTACAAGATCAGGACATACGGCGATCCCGTGTTGAAGACCCAGGCTGCGGCCATCGACAACGTCGACGGCAAGGTCATCCGCCTCGTCGGCGAGATGTTCGACACGCTCGTCGACTCGGGCAACGGTCTCGCTCTCGCTGCACCGCAGGTCGGCGTGCAGAAGCAGGTCGTCGTCTGGGACTTCGGTGAGGATCCGCTGGCAATCGTCAACCCCGAGATCATCGAGTCCGACGGTGAGTGGGTCTTTGACGAAGGTTGCCTGTCGATTCCCGGCCTCTATGTGGAGATGCTTCGGCCCAAGCAGGTTCTCGTGCGTGGTGTGAGCCTCGACGGTGAGATCATCGAGATCGAAGCCGACGAACTCGAAGCACGTATGTTCCAGCACGAGATCGACCATCTCAACGGTGTGCTCATGTTCGATCGTCTCGAAGGCGATCAGCGCAAGGAAGCCATGCGCGAATACCGTCGTATCGAAGAGCAAGCCGCTGCCGGAGTGGCCGAGCGTCAACCGCTCCGCAAGCGCCTCGGCCTGTCCTGATAGCTCTCACTGATCAGGTGCCCCGATGAAGCTCGTGTATCTGGGCACGCCCGAGATGGCGGTTCCGCCACTGCACGCCTTGCACGCAGCGGGCCACGAGATCCTGCTCGTCGTCACACGGGTCGACAAGAAGCGAGGCAGGGGTGGCGCACTGTCGCCGAGCCCGGTCAAAGCTGCCGCACTCGGCCTCGGCCTGTCCGTCTCCCACGACCCCGATGATGTTCTCCGAGCTGCTGCCGACGGTGCAGAACTGGGCGTCGTCGTGGCCTACGGTCGGATGATCAAGCCGCACATCCTCGACGCGCTCCCGATGGTCAATGCGCACTTCTCACTCCTGCCGCGCTGGCGAGGCGCAGCGCCGGTCGAGCGAGCGCTACTCGCCGGCGATGGCCTGACCGGTGTCGACATCATGCGGCTCGAGGAGGGTCTCGACACGGGCGGGATCTATGCCGAAACGGTCGTCCCGATCGGGTCGACCACGACCGCTGCGGAGTTGCGTTCCGAGCTGGTTGCGGTTGCGTGTGACCTCCTCGTCGACACGCTGTCGGAGCCACTCGACATCTGGATCGACAGCGCTGCCACGCAGATCGGTGACACCGTCTATGCCGCGAAGTTCACCAAGGACGAGTTCGAGATCGACTGGAACCATCCCGTCGAACAGATCGACCGCCTGATCCGCGTCGGTGGAGCGTGGACGACGTTTCGCGACAAGCGACTCAAGATTCTCGCCGCCGAACTTCGCGACGGCGCAATCGTTCCGGTCAGTGTCCAACCCGAAGGCAAGGGTCCAATGGACTTCGCCGCCTGGCGCAACGGCGCACAACCTTCCGCTGACGAACTGTTCGGTTCGCTCGGAGTGGAACGGTGAGCGGATGGGATGCCCCGACCGGGCCGTCGGCAGACGACACGAAGCCACTGAACCGGAAGCAGCGTCGCGCTGCGCTGCAGAACACCGACTGGAACAACAAGGGTCGCACCGACCCCGAAGCGCGCCGGTCGACGAAGGAAGAACCGCGAAGCTCGTCGGGTCGCCTGGCAAACGCTCTCGGCAAATCGGACCTGCCGACAGGCCACACGTCGGCTCGTCAACTCGCACTCGACGTGCTGCAGCGGATCGAGCACGATGGCGCCTACGCCAACTTGGTGCTCGGTCCGACACTCACCGCATCGAACCTCACCGATCAGGATCGACGCTTCGCCACCGAACTGGTCTACGGCTCCACCCGGATGCGCCGGGCGTGCGACGCGCTCATCGATCGATTCGTCAATCAGCCTCCCGACGACGAGACCCGGTCGCTGCTGCGGCTCGGCGCCTACCAGTTGGCCTACGCTGGCGTCCCCGCCCACGCTGCGGTCAGCGAAACCGTCGAGATGGCTCCCGGCAAGACTCGGGGCTTCGTCAATGCGGTGCTCCGACGGGTCGCTGACAGCCCGCTCGAATCGATGACCTGGCCGTCCGATGCATCACGGTTGAGCTACCCGAACTGGCTGTTCGACCGGCTCGTTGCCGAGATGGGCGACGAGGCGATTCCCGCCATGGAGCGGATGAACGTCGCCCCTTCCGTCAACACCCGATCCGATGGCTACGTCCAGGATGTGTCGTCGCAATAGGTCGCAGCCGCCGTCGAAGCCCAGCCGGGTGACCTGATACTCGA
>ENA-ORXT01003798-ORXT01003798.1-marine-metagenome-genome-assembly--contig:-NODE-3798-length-16184-cov-7.957161_pt1 | contig 16184 bp, 25 predicted proteins | sample MGYA00237868_ERZ511482 | MGnify/ENA metagenome assembly ERZ511482 | reverse complement strand
GCGCCTCCTCCAACGCCAGCCGCGCGAGGATCGTCCGCCGCTGCTGCTCGACGGCCAACCCCGCCAACTCCAACCGCTCCCGCACGTCCGTGAGCTCCATGGCCGCGTCCACGTCCTCCCCCCGCGCGCCCGCCACGCGGAGGACGCCAAACGAAAACGCTTCCACCCGCGCCTGCCACGCGGTGCGCACGGGGACGGGCGTGGCTGCCCACTCGGGTTCCGACAGCTCCCGGTCGTACGCGGGGGGGGCCCACACCCGCACCGCCACCTCGGCGGGCAGGGGGGACGTGGCGGGGCCCGACCGCGCCGCCGCACCCGCAGCGGTGGGGGGGGGCAGCGCCGCCGGGGTGGCAGCGGCAGCGTCCCCGCCGGCGCCGCCGGCGCCATTGGCGCCCCCCCCCTCACCACCGCCGTCGGCAGGGGGCACCACCCCCCCCCCCCCGCGGTCGAGGCGGCCGGCGAGGCGCGACAGCCCCTGCACCGCCGTCCACACGTCCCACTCGGCGTGCGCAATCGCCGCGCGGTCGGCAAGCGTCCACGCCGGCCAGTCGGTGAGGGACACAAACGAGGCGGTCACGGACGCGGGGTCGTACAACAGCAGCCGCGCGCGGCTCGTACAGCGCACGTCCATCGTCACGACCGCCTCGTCGCCCGACGTGGCGCCGGTCGGGTCGACGCGGACGAGGGAGAGGATGGTCACGACCGCCGCAATGGCCAGGGGTGGCGGCATCCGCTCGTCCCGGGAGCTGGTGGCGGCGGCGCCAATGGCCGACGACGGCGCCGGCACCAGCTGCGCAAAGGATGTGGCGCCCGAGGAGAGGAGGCGCGTCAACTCCCCATACACGACCGTGATGGAGCCGGTGGCGCCGGGGGTGAGTTTGGCGCCCGCCGGCACAAAGACGACGGGGAGGTGCAGCGTCGACCCGAGCGGCGCGCTGCCGTCGCGCCGCCGGGGGGGGTCCGCCTCGTCGGGGGGACCACCCGCGGCGGGGTTGGCGTCTCCATCGGGGGGGGGGGGGGGGGGGGGGGGGCGCGCCCCCGTCGCCATCACTGCCGGCGGTCATGCGCGGTCGACAGTGGCCCGCGGCGGCCGACGCAGGTACCGACCGCAAGCGGAATAGGCCCGCCCGTGGCCGTCGCCGCGGCACAGACGACCGCACCAACACCGAAGGGGGTGGGAGGAAGGCCATGGCGGAAGCCAGGCGGCTCCGTGGCAAGCCGCCCATCAAGCAAGCGGTGGATGGACGAGCAGGGAAAGGGAGAGGCCGGGAAAACAAGCGGCGGAGGTGGGCAGAAGGGAGCGACTGGGTAGGTGGAAGGGGTCCAGGCGGCAGCCAAGGTGGCCGTGGTGGATGGTGGCAAACGGCGCGGGGGCGGCCACCCAACGGGCGCGGGGTTGTCGGTGGGAGCACCGCGGCGGCGCGGAGGCGGACGGGTGCGCTCGCGACGCCAGCGTCAGCGCGGCGATTGGCCTCATCCCGGCGGGATCAGGTCGCGTCCTTGCCGCGATTGGGTGGTCGGCGCCGGCCATTGGCAATCAAGGAATTGGGGGTGACGCGTCTTGCTCCAGGCCCTTGGCCGTGGAGCCGCCTATCGCAGCATCACGATCACTGGGGACGGGCGTGCGCAGCCGCACGACTGCCAGCCCTCGCGACAGGTGGTGACCAGCCCCCACCAAAGCTGCTCTCTGTCCCTTCACCTCTGGCAGTGAACCCCACCAACCCCTCCTGGTCGACGCCATGTGCAGTGTCTGGCTGCTGTGACTCAGGGATGGTGCGCTGGATTGGTGGAGGCGGTGATGACCATCACCACCAGTGCAGCAGATGCAAGTAGATTAAGCACTTCACGTGACCTTCCAGGCGGCGCAGGGTTCGCACAGTTTCTCGAGGCCTGACCGCATCGCCAAGGGCAAGGTCGATGAGACGTTGAAGTTGATGTGCCAGACAGCACCACGATGCGGTCGCAAGTCATAAACGGAGGGGAGCGATGTCTACACAGCACGCACAGGGGGCTCCTTTGGTGAGTGTGACCCCGTGGCGCTGTGGCCGCGACTGTCGTGAACTGTTTCACCGCACTGTGGCACGGAGACTGCCCATCCGTCTACCTAGAATGAGAGCGGCCTGTTCTTGCCAGATGTACTGCGTGTTGATGGCTCCACGGCTGACGTGAAAGCTGCCCGACCGAGTTTCCATTGTTTGCCCACGAAACTGAGCCAAGGTAGCTGGCTGTCCGTGGGCCGGAAGAAAAAGCCTGACTGATGAACGGCGCGCCCAGCCACATGCCCATGGTGGACGGGCCGAAATCAGGGCGTAGAAGCTCGTCAACATGCCAGCAGAATCGCTCTCCCAACCAATGAATCGCACTCTTCAATGGCACTTCTCTTTCGCCGTGGCCCTACTTCTTGGCGGACCCAGCATGGCTGGCCAAGCGCGGGTAGATGGAGCAGCCGGTTTTGGGGCTGTGTAAAAAGTACTCTGGTTGTACGACAATCGTCGTTCTCCACAGAAGAGGCAAACAGTGAAATACAATCTGCTACCTCAATCAATGGACACAAAGATCCAGTGACGCTTCACGCCACGACCCGATTGACAGTCACGAAGCTATTGCTGCCCTCCAGTCCACGCACGGAATTCACCCCCCCCTGCCAGGTGGTTGACCACTCCTCCAACACCTCACGGGTGCTCGCACCACTGCGGCACGCGGGTACGGGCGCGGAAGCACTTGGTGCACGTGCACACCTTCCAGCCCTTGCAGTGCGCGTTCTTGCAGTCGTACGGAAACCGGCCGCACCGTTTCGGGCCCTTCGCAGGCAACGCCGAGGCAGCCGTGCGGAAGTAGCACTTGTACGTAGCCTTGACCTTGGGGAAAATCAACTTCCGGCCGCACCTGAAGTAGGAGCTGCAGCGCCCCCAATGGACAGCGGTGATGTCAGCCAGGCCGGGGGCGGCGTCGACGCGGGAGGTCCCAATGACCGGCTCCTCCTCGAGCTCAGGCGGGACGTCCGTAGCGGCGACGACAGAGAGCAGGGCTACGAAGGTCAGCAGCAGTGCCAGAAACTTGGTGGCGGCCATCGTGTGGCAGGGGTCGCAGACACCAGAGAAAGAGGTAGGTGGGGAAGGGTGGCGGACCTTGCGCAAGGCCGGAGCTCGGAGAGGTGGGAGCGAAAGCCGCGTCCGACGGTGGGCTGAGAATGTCTGTGGGGATGGCTACTCCTGCTGCCGGTGGGGGCGAGCCCGTGCGGTGGCTCTTATACTCTTTTGCTAGCAAGCCGCCGCCAGGGCCTCTGACGATGAATTGGCCAAGACACAGGTCGACTTGTTGGCGGGAGGGTCATCCGTTGTGGGGTTTCACCAGCCGCTGAGTTGCGCTCGCTGCCGAGGGGCGACAGCCCCGTATCATACTGTCACCAGTACCCCTACTGTGCGCTGGCGCTGTGCACAGCTGTGGAATCTAGCGCCGACGGGAGCGCGGTGAAGCTTCATGACGGATCCCAACTGCCCAACGTTGCGACCGCCAACGGCGGACCAGCCGAATACAATCCTGGGATTGGTGCATGGCGGCTGCGCTCGCCATGGCACCCGCAGCGTAGCAGCCTAGCTGCTGCATACGCGATGAGTGGGTATGCTGGTGATAGCAGAGGGCCAAAACGCCATTGGATTAACTGGTAGCAGCTACTGGGTCCTCGCCCGATCGCGTATTTACAGCCATACACAAGCATAGGTCTGAGCGTGACCCTCTTGTGGTTACTCGCCCATCGGCCAGAACCGTACCCCTACGTTGCGCGTTTGCCTCGACGCACGGGACGAAATCCGCCATTCCCGCAACACCGATTGGCCCGCCGCCTGCTTCCGGGCGAGGCTCTCATCCGCCTCTTCCCACTGTCAATCCCGTGAGCCTCCGCGTGGCCACCGTGGCCCGATGCCATCACCTCCGAGGGACCGCCCCTCAGGTGTCAGGGGCAGCCCCTGACGAGCCACGGGCCCCGCTGCATTGCCGGAACGCACTTTACACAGCTCGGTGACTCTTTTCGCGCGGACGCGGTTCTGGCTGCGACGCGCGGGGCTCTTTGTATACTGATTGTCCCCCGCCGCAACAATGAAACCCCGCTGTCTTGACACGCTGACGACGCCCCCTTCGCGTCGCATGGCCCCGAGCCACTTCTCCACAGCCCCAGTCACAAGTCAAGAAAAATACAGCACGCCGGTATCTCCTCTGGCTCCCCCGACCAAGGTTTGGTGTGGGGAGAAGAGGGGAAGCCATCACTGTTTGACGTGGAACCTCTGCGTGGCATGACTGTTGCCGGTTTTTGCCGTATCACGCAACGCCTGCCTCTTCTCGGGCGTCGAGAGGCCCCTGGCTCACTTCACCTCCCAACGACCGGACAGCACATGGTGATGCGTGAGGGTCATTTATAAGTGAGGGGGGCGCATGATCAGATGTTCATATCATCTCAAGAAATCGGTGGTGCGGTTGACCCCATCGGTGGTAGAGCCTTGATGATGCTCTGTTGCTGCGCGCTCGGTCTTCTCCTGGTGGGCCGTTGTGCCTGCCGTTCTTCAGCCATTGGTCTTGAGACATGATGTCCTTGCATCCAGTACGGCGCATTGGTGTACCAGTTACAGAGCTTGTTTGCATCGTCAGTAAGGTGCATCGCCTAGTGATTTTGCTGCCCCACGCCCCGCGCATTCAAGAAGGATCGTCTCCGTTGGATGCAAACTCCATCGCGTGGCGCTAGGCGATGGCAATCGGGGCCAACGGCGATGCGGGATCTTCGGGCAATCCGGCGTGGACAGACTTTTCCGCCTCGGGAGTCCGCGATGAGCTGCCCTTAAAATTGGGCGAAATGCGATGACGGCACAGAAATCGAACTTCTCGAAGAGAATCTGCATCTAGCCCGTTCTGTGCGAATTTGCTCCGCAGGTTGCTAGGCGGATCGCGTGCAGCAGCGACACGGCGCGCCCCTGGGCGCCCGCTAGCTGCGCTTCTCTGCTTCTTCGGGCGCTCACAGCAAGCGTACGGGGTGCTACGCCGGACTGTGCGCGAGTGAAGCTTGTTCTTGATGACTCGCAGGCGCGTCGCACAACAAAGACTACCGTAATGACCGATAGGCGGCCAAAGAACAAACACACAATCGCAGGCGCCCCTACTGGACGCTCTCCCGCCCGGCCGCGCCGCAGCCCGCCCCTCCACGACGGCTCCGACGCGCAGCCCCAAAGCGGCACGCCCAACGCGCATATCAGAGCATCTCAGCTCGGTGCACATACCGCAGCCCCGGTGCCCATGTGACCGACGCGTGCAGCTGCACCCTCGGCGCCCCGCGGCGCGCCACCACACCTACCCCTCCCGGTCGCGTCTGCCCAGCCCCGCGCGCCCCCTCGTCCGCCGCACCTACCGCGTTCAGTGTAATCCCGCTGGCCACTTCATGTCGAGGAAAGCCGCATCCCCCCAGCTGTGCCCCCGCGATCCGCTGTTCACCGAATTCTCAGAGAAGACCATCGTCCTCAGAATCGGCACCATCAAGCAGGGCGGCTACCTGAGCGTGAGCGGTGGAAAGAATAGCGGCTGGCTGCCCCCGCCGCGCCACCGAGTTGGCTACGGGTGCCGTATGCACAGCCGCTACCGGTACCCCCATCATAGCCACGGCGGGCGCCCCAACCATTGTCATGCTCGACGCCCCCACCATCACCTCAGATGGCGTCCCCGCCACCGTTGTGACGGGCGGCGGCGCAAACACCCCCACCGCAGGCGCAACAGGCGCTGCAGCAGGCGCCCCCACTGCAGCCGCTACGGGCACCCCCACGCGCGCCGCCACCTCCTCCGCCATGCGTGCAGACACGGCCGACGTCATGGGCGCCGCCACCTGCTCCGGCACGAGGGGCGCCGCGGCCGCCGCCGCACTCGCCGCCACCTCCCCGGCGGCGGGTGCAGCCGCGGCCGCCGCCACGCGCGCCGCCACCGCCGCCGCTACAGGAACCTCCACGCGCTCCGCCACCTCCACCGACATGGGTGCAGACGCGGCCGCCGCCAAGGGCGCCGCCACCGCCTCCGCCACCGGCGCCGCCGAGGCTGCCGATGTCACCGCTGCCGTAGTCGCCACCGCGGTCGCTGCCGCGGGCGCCGCCGTGGGAGCCGCCACAGATGCCGCCATCGTTGACTCCACCGCCCCCGGCACGGAAGCCGCCACCGCCCCCGCATCGGGCGCCTCCGACGCTGCTGCATCCGGCACGTCTGCTGCAGCTGCTCCATGGTGCCCAGGTAGGCCCGCTACGCCGCTCACCTCCGAGTTGGTGGCAAGGCCCATGTCATCATCGACCGAAAACGGCACGAACTCAGCTTTAAAAACGGCCCGGAGTGGATCCGCACCGTCCACTACGATAAAGCCCCGGTCGGCTGCGTTGTCCTTGGGCAGGAAGCCGTCGCGCACAATCACCATGTTGACCCAGCTCTGGTAGCGGTAAATGTAGGGACCGCTGGAGCCGTGAGACGCACCAGCGTGGATGTTAATAAGCGCCTCGTGGACAACTAGAGCACCAAGGCTAAAGTGACCGAGGCACATGTCCGTCAGCTCCTCGCCACCTAAGGAGACGGCAGGTCGCACGCGGTGCCCAGCACCGAGGTACTTGAACCCGTTGGCTACTTCCGCAATGATGCCTTGACGCCCAATAGGTAACTGGTATAAAAGCAAGTTCTCCTTTCAGCCACCTGCCGTCTCGGCTTGCAGTTGCTTCGCCGGTACTTTCACAACGACAGAGCGCCAGGTATTAAACACCATGCCCTTAAAGTAGGCAACGGCATGGGAGAGGATCTGGTTCAAGGGGCCGGATGCGCGGACGAGCTTGACCAAGTGGTTGATCTTCACGTTCGCCTCGCCCGCGTCTCCGCGCTTGCGCTTCTTGGCGGTGCCGTCTTTCTGCGTCTTTGCTGGGCGGAAGACTTTCTTTGACAGCCACTCAACGGCCTCAGGCGCCGTCTTGCCCGTGAGCCCCATGATCGTGTCGATGATGATTTGCTGCTTCTTGGATTACGACGGCAGTACGTCGAACTTGCTCATAGCCGAGCCGATGATCTTCTTGAAGATCGGCGTCAGCTTCGAACGTACCCTCACCAAGTTGACCATGCCGTCGATGCGCATCTTTGTCAGCTTAGCAGCGACATCGATGCTTGTCTGAACCATCGGGGGAAGAGACTCCACAGGTGACGAGGGCGGCGCCTTAAGCACTGCAGCGGCAGCCAAGAGCGCCGCTTGCTCGTCGCAAGTGGGCTGCCGCCCAGTAGACCAGCTAAGTGGCTTCCCAGTGTGTGAGCCCTTGAAGCGCTTGGCCGTGACCAGATCTGCGGAAGCACCGACGGAAACCGCGACACTTGCGGCTTTCTTGTCGGTCTAGTTCTCGGGGAGAGACTTCGTCTTCTCACCAGAGAGAGAGTTCTGGCGCACGTGTTTGGCCAGCGCCCCGATCGATTGGTCCCGCATGCACAGCTCGTCGCACGAGCCGGACGCACCTGCCCAGGGTCTGCCGGCGCCGCCCGAAAGCGCCAGAACTCCCTCCATCGCGCTTTCCGTGTCCATCACGGCCAACCCCAGCGACCGGAGCGGGGATACAGCGGCCGTCGAGGCAGCGAGTCCTACCGCATCCGACGCACCCTGACTCACCCCCGCGCCACGATGCGCCGAAGATGCAGCGACAGGCGCGCCGCCCCGAGCGCTATCTGTCTGCTTCCCGGCCGCCGACCTGCCGGAGGCAGCTGTACCGCAGCCAAGACCGGGCACGAAGGACAGCGACGGAGCAGCAAGCTTGGTGCGGCGGCGTGGGGCAGGTCGGCGTGGGATGCCTGCATCTGGGCGCCGCGACGGCTTCTGAAGCCCAGCGCGCTGCTAGATATCCGCGCGCTTGTCCTCCACGGCGGGGTGAACGGCTACCGCCGCCCGCGCCACCTGTTGCACCGTCAAGTGCACGATGGGGCCGGGTGTAATGCGGCCGACAGCCGCCCCCGCCACGTTGACGGGCCACTCCCCAGCAGCATTCGACTCTGCTGGAACAAGCGTCTCCTCCTCTCCCATGAGAACGGTCAGGGCAGCCGCCCTCGACTTGGCAGCCGAAAGAGCCTCGGCCGCCGGACTGGGCAGCGCGCAAGAGCCTGCATCTTGAGGGTAGTAAGCGGGGCCGCCGTAGTTGTAAGGCAGAGGGGCGGAGCCGACAGCAGCATGACCGACAATAGGCGCATGGGCCGACGGCAAGGAGCTGACCACCGCAGAGGCGTAGGCGCGGAGGGCATCCTTGTTGTCGCGGTCTGCGCCTGATGGCGCAATGAAGCGGGTGCCCGCTATGTTGTTGGCGGCCGGCAGAGGGGGGAAACCCAGAGGGAGTAGTGGAGAGCGCGCAGCGACGGTGAATGGTGGGGGTGGGGGCAGAAAGTGGAGCGGGGCAGGAGGACTCGCCAAAGGAGCGGTGGGCAGGCAATGGCCGATCTGCAAGACTGACATGATCCTTCTCTCACTGCTGCTGCCCATGTAAAAATTCTTCAGATCGGCCGCCCAAGCAGTCCACCATGCCGGGAGTGCTACCGTGCCCGCGGTGGAGCACGCACCGCCCTGCAAAGCCCAATGTAATGCGGATGGCCCCGCACTGAGCGTTCCCTCGGCTGCGGACACCTCGAGGTTGCTAGCACGCGCGTGCGTGAGCGCGAAAGAAGCAAACGAGCGCCAAGTGTTTGAACGCGGGAAGGGACCAGTAGCGCGCAATAAAAACAAGAGGTGCAGCTCACCGCAGCACGCAAGGCCTTGGTCAGCTTCCCGCAGTGGCTAAACGAGCGGCAGCGTGACCTACAGCCATGCTTCGAGGACCCATCAGTAGGGACGTCAAGCGGCTTCAACGCCGGCTGCCCTAGATGCGCGTCGGTTGCGCAGCCAAGGCGGAGCAGTTACGGCCATGGTCGGGAGCTACCGGGAATCGAGTCGCTCGAACCTATACCTAACCCCACACGGCGGTGTGGATGGCACAGAAGGGAAGACGAAGCACGGTGCGCCCTTGTCGGCCCACCTGGATTCCCTGCCGCCCATCATAGCACTCGTAACGTACCGGCAGCAGCTCTCAGCGGGCAGACAATCGCGCGGCCCGCTCGGCCGCTCCCTTTGAGCACACCCGGTAGATTTGAATCGGCTCTCTAGTCGTCACAGCCGACGCACTCGGGCCCAGCAGCTGCCATCCTGGTGAGGAGGGGGTGCTGGGGCAGCCTTATGTGGATGACCATTGTCGGGTAACCGACGGCGCCTGCTTGGCTTTGTGCTGTCCCTGGGCTGCTGTCACACTGCCCTCCCGATAGTGGGCTAACTGCACAGCTGCCCGATGGTGAATAGAGTCGGCGCCCGAGTCCACAGCCGGTATAAGTCGGTCGCCCGACGCCGCAAATGGCCCTCCGCTAACCTTGACCGTCTGTCCTGTACTCTGCGGGTCGCTCTCCGTCCCCGTGATGCCCCAATACTCCCGCACCTCTCCTCCTTACCCAATTATGGCAGCCGCTCCCCATCTCGTTACGCTCTCCTTGCGTCACTCCTCTTCCGTGCTTGTCGCTACGGCTCTCCGCTACTTCGGCCCTTGTAGCTGGTGGCCTCACTTCGCGGATCTTCTACTTGCTGCAGGTCAGCCATGACGGACGCGCCCCCCACCCCCAAGAATCTGGTCTGTCTCATATGCGGCACATGCTTCTCCAAGAATGCGGGACTCACGTGGCACAGGCTCGCCAAGCACAAGACGGTTGCGTGGCAGCCGAGAAGCTGGCAGTCGAAGATCGGCACACCGGCTGCTGATCATGGCGCCGGTTGGGGCGGCTGTCCCGGCGCCGGAAGCGCCCCCCCACTGCCGCCGCCCCCGCCATCGTCACTTCTGCTCTCCAACTCGCCGTCACCACCCCCCGCGTCGTCGCCCCCCGCGCCGCCTCCGCCAGCACTTGGTGGAGCCCAAGCCGAAGCGAATGGCGGCGATGAGGCGGGACCGCTCGGTGGTTTGGCTCCGAGTGGCGGCGGTGTGCCACCTGCAGCTGCTCTGACGCCGGACGGGGGCACGGCTGCCAACACCGTGGCGCCGCCCTCCACCAACAAGTTCACCTTCGGCGAGTCGGCAATCGCCGACACGGTCGCTGGGATGGATCAAATCATTGAGATGACGCGCAAGTTGCGGGCCGACGGAGACGGCGGGCAGGCGCGCAAGCGGGCAAAGCAGGTCAAGGGCCGCTTGATACCGACGGCCACGAAATATGACTACGCCACGCTCTCGGAGGCGGTACAGCAGCTTGACGAGGAGCTGCACTACTGAGAGTACAAGGCGCCCCTCATCAAGAAGCGCAAGGGCTGCAGACCGGGGCATTTCGACTCGTATTGGTTGCGCATGGTGCAGCGGTTTGTGCTCGAGTGCGGCAACGGTGCAGGACTGTCGCTGGTGGATCAAGAAAGCTTTTTCAACATGCTCGATGTGTGGGACTGCACCAAGCCCGGCCAGCTGCCCTACGGCGGCCAATTTCTTGGTCTGCGCGACAGCTTTAAGTCGACCAACGCGTTCAAGGACGCGATCCGGGATGACATTGACGATTTTGTTGAGGACGAGGGCTGGCTCAAGTGTGACCCGAAGGAGGGCGGCGAGACATTCGACGCCATATTCCGTCCCGCGCTCGAGATTGCCCTGAAGCGGATGAAGGCGGCAACCAAGCTGAAGCTGTGGAGCGGGGGTGACCGCCCCGCACCGCCGACCGACAAGCGGGAGTTGCCAACGGACGGGTACGCGTATTGACTCTGCGAGGCGGAGGTCATTGCTGAGAAAGACGAGAACAGTTTTGTGCTCATGTTTCACGCTTTCAGCGACGCAAGCCAACTTTTGGGCTCAGGAGGTACGTTTGAGCATGGAACAGTGCAGTGGTGGGAGAAGAATGGAAGCGCACAGCTGGAGACAAGGGTGTCTGGTGCACGCCAGACCGGTTCTTTGTCCTTCTTTTCTGGCGGCCGATGCTAACCTGACCCCACCTTGTCATGCATCTCGCTATCTTGGTTGGAATATCGTGGTTGCTCGACGTCAGCACACAGTCCTTACCCATTGCGCGTACGCATCATCAACGCGGACACAACTGATGAGGAGTGGATAACCGTGGCCTAAATTCCCATCGTGCGTAAGGGAAATGAGCCGGGTGCTGCATCCCGCGCCCAGCAGCGCCGCAGCGCCATCCTTCAGCGCGTTCTCTACCTTGTATTCCGCTCCACCATCGCCGCAAGCCACATCGGCGTCAAGGTCGCACTTGGAAACCGAAACCTGCTGGCCTTCCCAAGGCTGCTACTCTATATTTGCGACTGCCCCGAGGAGAAAGCCACCCGATGCTTGAAGGGCGGCAGGACCCCCCGCCCGTGCTCCAGGTGCCGTGTGTCCGTTGCGGTCGCGGGGGCACCAGAGGCACTGGACGCGGCTGACCGGGACGGCCGCAGGGATCTGGAGGACCAAATTGAGGCGGAAAGATTGCTCCTCCGCCATGAGCTACCTTCCAGACGGTGAATGCTGGAGAAGCAGCACAGCGCTCGCAGTCGGATGCCTGCCCTCGCTGGGATGACCGGCCTCTCTACTGCACCATTCCTCATGTACAAGACGCTTGGAATCGATGCCCTGACCGTACGTTGGCCGACCATCTCACTGTCTCTTTTGTTCCATGCGCATTGGCGACGTCCGTCATTGGGTCGGTGTCAGGTGCATGCCTCTCACACGGTTCCCTGTGTGTTCCCACTCTTTACTGCGTTTGATTCCAGTCTCTTGTGCTTGTCCTCAACCCGCCTCTTGCTTCCGTAGGTTCTCGACTTGGGCGCTACCCGCATGCTGGTTCATCGTCTGGTGCATGTTTTCCCGTACGCATGAGGCCGTGACCCGAAACTGGCCACACAGGAGGCGTGCCGGGTGGTCAACCGCCGCATTGAGAAGCAAAGCCAGCTTGGCAGCCCCCGGGTGCGTATGATGAGCTCGTCACCTCGTCGGATGGTTCCACATCTATCAGTCCAACGAGTGATATGCGTGCCCATAGCCTCCAGATGATACTGACTCCTCCCTTTCTTGGCACGCGGCTAACCGACGTCTGTGCTTCTTCCGTGCAATGTTTGGCGTGCGCTTCGTTGCTCTTGACAGTTACGTCAGGGCGGCTAACGAGCTGCAGGCGTCCTATACCGGCGAACAACATCGGCTTGGCGTCTTTATCGTTCCGTTGGCGGTTCCTAAGGTGTTTGCTGTAGGTGACCTAGCGGAGGAAAGCGAAGTGATCGACGTCGTCAAGCAGGATGATGGGGAGGCGCTTGCGGCGAAAAAGGCCGCCAGAGGCACCGGCAGCATCAAGTACCGCAAGAGCTCAGCGACCCGCAAGAAGGGCAAGGTGCCCCGCAAGTCCGCCAAGCCGTGCTCGTCTCTGGATGGCGACGATGCCCCCGCCGTCACCTTTGAGGAGGGCGAAAACTCAGATGACGAGCCGCCCAAGAGTTTTTCGTTCGATTGGGACGCCTACAAGGAGGTGTGGGGGGACACGCCGTACGAAGACGCCGTGACGGCCATGTTTTCCGAGTACGCTGTGTTGTACAGCCGCGTGGCTGGGTGGAAGACCTCCATTGCCCCCCACCCACATGACGACGAAGGGGGCAAAGAGGCCGTCCGAGGCCGCAGCCCACTTCATTAACAACTTTGTACGGCCCATATTGGGGGCTGTACATACCCCCAAGGTGCACAAGCTGCTGCGACATATCCTGGCCGCCATCCGCCTCCACGGCAACCTTCAGAATGGGAACATCAGCACCAATGAAGCAGGTCACAAGACGGACAAGCGGTTCTATGGCAGGACCAACAAAGCCATCTACACATTTACCGCCTAGATTGCGCAGCAGTCCCAAGGCGCGCAGGCGATGCTCTCAAAGATGGCAGTGATCGACGCCGAGACGATCAAGCATGACAAGCTCCGTTGCGCGCGTCGCGCCCGGGCGCATGGTGGCAAGGTCACAGCTAACGGCACGCGCTCTGTGCGCGGCGTACCCCTCACTGCCGTCGGTGCCTTAGCGCTACGGCCGGGACTCGGCCTCCTGGCGACCGTACTGGGGCTTAGCCTGAACGTCAAGGTGCCGGTTCTGGGCGAGGTCAAGTTGTTGGCCGAGCTCGACTGCGGCACCCGCCTGCCACAGCTCTTGCGATCTTCCATGGACTACCGCCGCAGGGGGGCTTTACTGGACGCGCTGGTGTACAGCGTAGCGGGGGAGCCGCTGGTGGTCAACGAAGACGGCTCGACCAGGGTTTCAGTTCACCACGGAGAGGTGCGCGCGCTCATCCGTTACCATGAGGAGAACGCTGCTGTGGTTTGCGACATGGAGGAAGTCGATGCGGAGAAGAACTTCCCAGTGGCTGAGAGGGAGTGCACCCGGCTGAAGTGGGCGGTTCCGGCGTCGGAGAGCGAGGACTGGTCGCTAACGATGGTGCCTCTGTCCCATGTCCGCCGAATCATTCACGTAGCGCCTGACTTCGCTGAGTTGTCGACGCACAAGGGCGTCAAGGCCTTGCCGGCGCGCTACACGGCATCGCTTGATAAGCGATGAGCGATGAGGTACTTCGAAAACGCGTTGTTCCCGTGAGACTAGCAAGACCCTTTTCTGTCTACCGTTTTTTCTGCCCTCTTCTCCGCTTTGTAACCACCAGTGCGGCGCGACGTTCTCGATGACGTCGGCTTCTGGCCCACGACCGCCCCTTCCCCGTTCCCACACTCGTAGAAACAGCGCGACGCTATTCAGTGGGTAGAGAACTTCAACCCCCACCCTCACCTCGCCGGTCGCGCCGCCGCGTGCTCGGCCGCCCGTGCGGGGGCGGCGCTCCCGCGGGTGCGGCGGACAGGGGGACGGGGCGCTCCCGAGACGCCGCCCCCCGGCAATAGCGGCAGCCTTTTGCTGCGGCGGGGCCACGCCTCCCCCGCAGCGCGTCGGGGGGGGCGGCGGCACGATGGGGGGGGGGGGGGGCGGGGGGGGGGGGGGGGGGGGTCCGCGGCGCCACCGCGGCGCCGGCGAGCAGAGAGAGGGGGTGGCTGTCGGCGGTCACAGAGCTCCGGCGGCGACGTTGGGGGACTTGTCGCGTGGGTGCGCCGCGGCGGCGGCGGCATCGGCGGTGACAGCGGAGGACGGGCTCGGCGGGTACGCGCGGCGATTGCAAGTGCGGGAGGGGCGTCCCGGGCGTGATGGACGGCCGGTGGCCCGAGGTTGACGGCGCAGCGGCCGACGCTGCTGCCATGGCCGCCCCCGCATCCCCGTAGGTGCCCGCCTAAGCTGCATCAAAGACGTTGTTGAGGGGCACGAGCGGCACGCTTGCTGCCTAGACGGGCGGGGGAGAGGTGTCGCAATCGCCGCCGCTGACATCACCCACAGTCCTGCCGCTGATGTGGCCGCCCGCGGTCATTGGCCTCGATTGGAGAGCAGCAGGAGAGGCGCCTCCTCCGCCCACGCTGACCCTCCCATCCCATCGCTGCCGCCGACAATCCGCCAGCGGCCGAGTACATGGCCGCGCCACAAGGGAGCGCGTGCGGCTGTCGCGCCGCCAGTGTTGCGTGGTGCCCGCGCGTCCGCTCACCGCTGGTCACGTGTACTCCTGCACAGCGCCAGAGAGCGTTGGCACCGCGCGCAGCGTTGCCTAGGCGGCGACGAGTTCGGCGCTCACCGTGTCGCCGGCACGCGAGGTCGCGAGGGAGCCACCCTAGCAGCGGGGAAGCCGTACGGCGGGTTTCGAGGAGAAGGGTGGTTGCAGTGCCGGCGCCATCAGTAGCGGCACGGCGCAGTGGTGGTGGCGACGCGCGGCAGCTCCCACGCGCTGTGGCGGGTGCGGGGCGGACCGGCGTGACGCCGCCGATGTGGCAGCCGTCCGTGCGCGCGGCGGGCGATCGGGGGCGACGGCGGTCGCGGCGGCAGCGGCGGCAGCGGCGGCAGCCCAGTCGACGAGAAAGCGGGAAGGGTGCGGAGGGGGAGCGCCGCCGTGGTCCGGTGCCAACTCTGCCTGTGTTGATCGAGCCCATCGGGACCACTGCAACGAGCACAAGGGCCGTATTCTCGCGATTCTTACCGACCCACGACTGCCATTGCAAAGCAATGCGATTATTTGGACCGCATGGCGGAGGCGGATCCGCCATCGGATTGTGACTCCCGATGCCATCCGCGATGCGGGTTTTGCGATGGGGCGATGCCTATTGTGCTTCTCACAAAAACTGGATCCGCAACATCCGCTTCAGCATCATAAACCGCCCCCTGAGCCAATGAAACAGTGATTTTGCAACGGAAGCTGATGCACCGAGGTCCAGTTTTTGTGATAAGCTCAATAAATATCCACGTCTCTTCGGTCCTTCGGCAGCACAATGGCGCGGTGATTTGGCAGGTATTTGCAGTGTCTGCAAGGCAAGGACGCAAGAGCGATCTTTGACGCTGTACGGGGGTAGAGGAGATGGCATGGAATACAACGCAAAGCAGAGAAAGATGAGGAAAGAAACAACTTGGAATAAAGGGAAGGCGGCAGGCTGCCATGAAGCGTCGGCGGCACTGCCTCCCACGGAGGCGGCGTAGGTGCCGCCCCAGCTGGCGCCCATACATCTTCCACGCCCTCGTTCCCCCACCCCCCGCTTGCACGGATGCGCGTGGAGCACGAGTGCCACCGGGTAGATGTAAGAAAGCTGCGCGTCCAGCGACAAAACGACCGCATGTGGAGGAGCGGCTGGGCCGCCGACGACACGTTCAAAGTCCTCGTCATGCGCCCACTACACCGCCCTTAGTAGACAGTGGTGACAAATATCGGCGGCGCCGCCGCCGACGCGCCCTCCCGCGCCGCAAGGCGCGGCGGCAAGACCACGGCGCCGACCGCCGGCGCCCTCGCTGACGTGGCGATGGACCCGCTTGGAAATCCCATGGGAAAAGCGATCTTTGGTGAAAAGGTAGAAACAAAAAGGACAAATTGACCACGTTAGACATGCTATTGGCAGGGGGTTCCATCCGTAAATTTCTTCAACCTTGTCCAAAGCTATGGCGCGTCGCCAAAGAATGATCGGATCCGAGCAAGTTCCACAGCAAGTTACAGCACGCTGTGGCCGTGCTGTGACTGTGCTTTGAAATAAAATTGCATGCTGAGGGCTCCTGGATGGCTCTGTGGGAGGCAAGGGCGATC
>ENA-ORXT01003797-ORXT01003797.1-marine-metagenome-genome-assembly--contig:-NODE-3797-length-16189-cov-9.721884_pt1 | contig 16189 bp, 15 predicted proteins | sample MGYA00237868_ERZ511482 | MGnify/ENA metagenome assembly ERZ511482 | reverse complement strand
TTCCATGGCCCTTTTTCTCCACCCGGCGTGTCCTCTGGTGGTCGACCACGACACGCGCACCCCCCCCCTCCCCCAAACCCTACCTGTCTGTCCTCTCTGTGCCGCCATGGCGCACCCCGGCAGCAGCGGCGGCGCTGCTGCGGCCGCCACGGGGACAGGCAGTGCCGGCAGTTCCACCGACGACTCGGACGGCAGCGTCGGCGCCGCGTCTATTGCGTCGTACGGTGTGGAGGATAACATCTGGGAGCGGCGGAGCCAGCTGGATGACTACGGTCCATCCGACCCGGACGCCATGACGGACGACGACGAGGCGGCCGACGCGTCCGAGCGCATGGCGCCCCTGACGCCCGTCCTCGCCGCAGCGCACAGTGGCGACGCGGCCGCCACGGCGGCGGCGATTGCTGCTGCGGGCGACGGCCTGCCCGAGGAGCACACCTGGCGTTTTCGGTCGCCGATGCACATGGCAGCGCGGTGTGGCTCTGTGGGGACCATCGACGTGCTGCTGGCGTCTGGGTGTCCCGCCGACGGCGGTCGTGGCGACTTGTGGGAGAACACACCCCTACACCTGTAAGCGCGGGCAGGGCACCTGCCGGCGGTGATGCGGCTGGCAGACGCGGACCCCGAGCTCATCGCGCAGCCCAACAAGGATGTGAAGACGCCACTGACTAAGGCGGTGCGGAAGCAGCGCGTCGACGTGGCCGCCTTTCTCCTGTCGCGAGGTGCGAGCGCGACGTTTAGCACCGACGGTGGCAAGTGCGCGCTGCCTCTGGCGGGACCGCTGACGTCGGTCATGTGTCGCACCGTTTTTTAGGTTGCCCTCCGCCACGTCGAGACGGACGTGACAGAGCGGACGAGCATGCTCGTCCTCACTGCGGAAGCCGGCTCGGCAGACGTCGTCGGGCGGCTGCTGGAGGTGGGCGCGCGACATGACGTGGCGCTGCCTGGCCCACCTTGCATGGGCGCTATGGAGGCTGCCATTCTCGGCAAAACCCCCTCCGCCGTGATCCCGGTGCTGATTGGGGGAGGCTGCAGCGTCGGCGCTCTGCCTCGATGGGATTGCTCGTCGGCGCGGGCGGCGCTGGTCGTCCTGTGCTACCGTGGGCGTGACCAGGACGTGCCGGCGCTGTCGGCGCTGATCGGCGCAGGGGCGGACGTTGACTATCGCAATGACGTGGACGCCGGGTACACCGCCCTCGACTGTGCGGTGCGCGCGTCCAGCGTGCGCATGGTGCGGATGCTGCTCGAGCACGGGGCGAGCGTGAACGCTGCTGGTGGTGACATGCGCCGCACCGCGCTGCACTGGGCGGGAGCTGCGCACACGCCGTCCGTTTGCATGGTGCGGATCGCTGCCCGTGCCGACCCGGCCGCGCTCAACAGCGACGGGGCGACGCTGCTCCAAGTGGCGCTGTCGGCAAAGGAGCGCGTCACGCGCGACGTGGGACGCTCGCGGGAGCGCGCAGCGGTCCGAAAGCTGGCCGCGGCGCGCCGCACAGTCGCGTGCTTGCGCAACGCTGCCCCGGGCGCCGCTGGCGGGGACTCCTTTGAGTGACGTCGCTGCGGCGAGAAGCGTGGGACGGTCAGAGGGTGGTCAGCGGGTGACTCTGTGGTTGGGGTGCCCCCCGTGCCTACCGGGTGCACGCGTCGTCACTCGCACACTGTTCACTTGTCGTTGCGCACGCGCCTGCGCGGCGGCAGTTTAGTCGCGGCCGCGGTGGTCACCGCGGGAGCCTCTGGCAGCACGTGTGTTTTGTCGGTACTGTAGTGGCAGTCAACGCGGCAGCGTGCCGTGTGCCAAAAAAATAGCTGTAGGTTTGCCGGATGACGTGTAGAGGTGGCTGTCGCGTCGGACTTGTCACAGCCAGTACCACACATCGACGCAGACGACGGTATCCACAGGCACAAACGGCCCACGTCGGACATTCGGACGCCCCCGCTCCGACAGCCACTCTGAGGACCCCCCTCACCCACCCCCTCCCGAGGGGCTAGTGTACCCCAATCCAAAGGAAAAACCCCCCACAGTTGACTCTGCGAATCTGAGCGGTTTTACGGCAGCCCGGGGGGTTACGAAACCCAATCCCTCCAATCGATGTAGACGAGGTTTTCCACACATACACTCTACCCAGACGGGGTTTTCCACAAAACAAATCACCCCCCCTGGGACGGCCCCTCTGCGGACCCCTCGCTGCCCACAGGACCAGAATGACACTTTTGTCCCACCCCCAGTTAGAGTACGTCTATCGATGATTGCGAGATATACTATCAGCTGTTGGCTACACTGCGGGTCGGTATTTCATCGCCAGGATACTTCTAAATTTGCCGGCTTGTCTTTCTTTAACGAGTGGACGCGAAAGACAATTTTGAGATAGCCATGCGACGCTCAAGTGAGATCGCCTCAGCATGATTCGGAGGGTCTTGTGCACAACAGTCCAGTGGATCGACGAATAACCTATACTTCAGATTGCCTGATTCTCGAGTTACCTCTGTGATCGGGCACTTCATCACGACAGGTGCTGGCCTCGTCCTACGGATCATCTTCGGGACTGATTCTGGGATCGTTCCAGAACCAGTGTCATCATCTTGGGTACTGTCCTTCAAAATTAAATGTGCGAACTTGTTCAACCGATAGTCTGTTTGCCTATTCCGCAAGCAGAGTGTCTCCCTATTCCGCCAACAGAGTTAACAAAAACTTGTAGACATTCCCTCCGTGCTCACCAACGCACATTGCTGTGGCTGACGCGTCACTTGCGGGGCAGCGAATTTCGTGCAGATTCTTCTGAGAGGTCTCGAACCAGGGGACTGCGAGTTACGGGCGCGCCATCGTCGGGAAAGTGGGGCGCATACTAGACGTGTACTAAGACGCGTACTAGACGAAATTTCATGTACTACAGGCCCGATTGCCTTACTGGCATCAATTCGGAGCGGCGGCCGTGAGGGGGGGGCCGAACGCACGTCATCTGGCGGGGGTGGGGTCCAGAACGTGGGCTACAAGTCCCACGTGCTGGCCCCGGTGGGGTGTACCAGGTAAATCGGGCCAGATTCGTGGGCTTGTAGCCCCTGCTGAAGCAGGCTACAAGTGACGCACATACAAGGAAATCGGGTGTGTCGTCGTCGTTTCGCAGCGTGCCAGGGCCGGTCAGGACGGTTTGTCACACATCAATCTGTGTCGGGCGTCCCTGGACTGCCAGAAGCCACCAGCGTTCAGCACGTATCAAAACGAGCAACGAAGGTGGATACCGGTCAAGTTTCCGTTCCAACAGCTATCGTTGCCCAATCAGATACGCGCACACAGTTTGATGACGCAGCATTGCTGTCGAGAGCTGACAGTGAGGCTATCGCTGTGTTCCATGGAACGCATCACGTATGAGTCGCAAACGACAGCGCACAGCTGCACACTGAGTCGATTGAGGCTGGGCGGACCGCGCACAATGTGCCCTCTCGGTGCGTCTGAGACGGTCGAAAAACATTGCGCTCGCCTTATAAGAGCCAACGTGACCGCGAAGGCGGCGTCTCTGAGGCTTTGCCACAGGTAGTCGAGTCGGGTCGACACCGACGCCCTCGCCCACCCTCCTGGAGTCGTCCGACGCCCCGCCGGCGTCGCCGTTGTTCGCCACCCCCTCGATCTGTCTCCGATCTGCCGCATGCTCCTCGGTACGTGCCGTGAGGCGGATGCTTTGTCGTGCAGCTGCTCAGAGTGATACAATTCAGAGGTGTGTTGTACCTGCGTACTTGATGGGTGCCAGTGCGGGTCTCACGGACGTACTGGGTTTTTGTATCATTGTACTGACCCACGTCCCGCGTTTCCGTGTTCCTCGTCGATCTCTTTACTTCTCGTGATTGGCTACGTGTTTGCGGGTCTCGCGGACGTACTGAGTTTTTGTGTCCTTGTACTGACCCACGTCTTGCGTATCCGTGCTGCTCGTCGATCTCTTTGCTTCTCGTGCTTGGCTACGTGTTTATCTCTTTCTGGCTTTTTTGCGATCGAGGCTGGTCTTCTCGTTTCTATTTCATTGACGCGCTCATCACGGCACGCGCGGGTCCAGCATGCGATCAAACCGTGGCGGTGTGACCTCTGCTTTAGTTTTTATTCTTGGTCCTTGTTTCTGGCCTGGACTCTGCTTGACATGTTATGTAGTACTTGCAGAGGAAGCGCAGTCAAAGAATAAACGCATGAGACGAGGCATAAACGGCCCCCCTGCAGAGCAACGAACAGCCTCACGACAGCCCGCAAGGGAAGCGTGATTGATCGCCGTTTGTACGTGCCGCGTTACGCTTCTTGATCGTGGGATGTCCTGCGAGTTCTACGTGTCCCCATCCAGCGCCGGAAAGACCCCCGCGTACGCGATGTCTGAGCAGTGTCGGTGCCGTGGAGTGGCAGCCAGGCACGTTGTGGGCGCAGTGTATTCCTATACTGGGCGCGTGCAGAGTAGCGCCGCGGTCTAAAACGCGAATATCGTTTCTATACTATATTGGAAGTTTTGCAGTGTGGAGGGGGGTCGAATATGGCCTAGTACATGCCATTTCAGCCTGTACTGGAGGCGTTCGGAGGCAATTTGAAAATTGTGGGTACCGGCGCCAGTACAGCAAATCAGCATATGCCCCACTTTGCAGACGATGGCACACACAGGCGGAGCTGTGCAAATTGTAGTCACGTCGTGATATTTCAGGAAAACTTCCTGTGTCACACTAAAGGGGTTCTGCGCAAAGTCGTCGTCAAAAGCACGTCTGCTTTTGCGTGTTTTGGGACGAACAGAAATTCTGCCACCGCCCCTGGGCTCTGTCAAGGCTGTTTTTTCAAAAACAGAGAGCCAAATGTATCTGTCCGCCCCGATAGATGCGTCTCTGTTCGTGCGACCGCTGAAACGTACGAGTTGTGGGCAGCAATGTAGGTATAGCGCATGTCGTTCGTAGTGCTATGATCCCATACCGGAGGGGGGACGGGGACCTTGACGCATCCCTGCGTCCACTGGAGGTTCTCAGCAGCAGCAGCTCCCGCCGCCCACATTTGCGTCCGCGTCCTCTTTCGAGTGGTGGTCCCAGTCGCTTCACCAGCCCTGACTGCAGTGGTAGGGGGTGAGGGATCGGCATTGGAGATGTGCAGTGGTGCTGGTCCGGAAGAGGTTCCCAACGTCTGTTCACGCCAAGCGAAGGCGAGCGTGGCTTGACTGGCGAGGGGGAGGGGTCCGAGTGAGTTGTTCCTAGAAGTACGGGCAGAAGCTCTCGGGAGCAAGACGCTAGCCCATGCAACAGCAGTGACTACCAGCACACATGCGTCAGTACCTAAACAATAGTACAAAAACCATCAGTACTAGTGCGCATCCTTCAGTACACAAAAGTGCTACCTCAGATCCAGCACGTCCTTGAGTAAAGCACCGTGACATGGATGCATCACCACTCAATTCATACGCAGAGCACAGAAACTCACCGACGTGCAAATTTAGAAGCGCCATCCGGTCGACGAGACCGTCTCGGCTGCTCGGGCGCCGACGACACTTCAAATGTCGCCACCCCTCCTACGGGGATCGCGTCGGCCGGCCGTATCGACGCGCCTGTTGTGGGCGCTCCCACCGACGCCCCAAGCTCCTCAGCCGCACCATCTTTTCCCGTCGTGCCCGAGTCGCACCTGTTGTGCGCGATGGTCGAGTCGTCCGCATTATCCGTCGCGTCCATGTTGATCAGACCATCCGCGTTCCTCGTGTGGTCTGCGCTCCCCGCGAAGACCGTGGAGAGCGTCGTAACCGTCCTCGTCCCACTCTCCGCCGTCCCGCCACCGAGGTAGCCGCTGCCGATGTGAGGTGTAGAGGCGCCGACATAGATGCCAGCGACGGCAGCCGAGCCACCTGTGTCGGCGGGATCGTCTTCGACGGCCAACGTGGTGGTCTTGCCGGCGGCACCGGGTGCGATGGAGGCCGAGGTGGTGGCGCCTTCGAAACATTCCTCGACCTTCGGTGCAAGGGCGTGGCCAGCGGCAGGCAGAAGGTGGCTAAGGCGGAGAGCAAAATGCATGCTGCGGTGGACGAAAGCGCAGGGGGGTGTGTGGGGCGTGGGGTGGGGGGGCACGAGAGCAGCGCAGGAGACCGGTCGACTCGGCGGGGACAGCGCTATCGAAAATTTCTGGCTGCGCAACGTTCTGGGTGCCCAAGGGGCCTTGCGTGCTCAGACACCCCCTTTCTGCTGGCCCTGCCGTGTCGACACTGTCGAAATCCAGCAGGGCGTGGGCCCTTTCTCAGTGCACGCAGGGAGCCAGTACGGAGGTGCACGACCGGACGCTGGTGTACCCACCAGTTAGCCGGGCCAGCACCGACCCTGGCTGTGCTGAGACAGGCATCCTATCGACCAATCGTTGCTGAACAGCAACAAATCTGGCTCACACACCACCGTGTGATTTGAGAGGTGATTCAGCAGTTCTGAGAGCAAGCCCAGCGGTTCGCACCAACACCAAAATATGGTGGCTTATTCCGAAATCGTGGCGTGATGTGAGTGGCTCCCCCATACAATGGTGCCCGCGATGATCGTTGTGCTTTACCGGTGCGCGCACCATATCGAGGAATGTTGTGCTGACTTTTTCGTATCAATGTGCACTCTCCATCCAATTGTGGCCTGCTTGTGTGCCATACGGGAGGCCTTGATGGCGTCCTACCGTACTTTGCAGGCCCGAGCAGGCCGCCGCCCCGCAGCCACGCGGGTCGAGGATGCCCCTGGACTCCGGCTTGGAGTCCGCTGCAGGTGGCGCACACGCCGCGAAACGGCCGTGATTGCGCCGCTGTAGCGCGGCCTTCAGTTGACCGCTCCCAATTGCCGCATCTTAGAGACTGAAGGGGACCGTCTTAGCGAGGGCGAGCAACTCAGGTGGAGACTACGTCAAGCCACTCCTCGGACCGACCACCTTTCTCACAGTTGGTTCCATGACGGACGATGACGGGGGCGCCGCAGATTGACGGGGCAGCGCGGTGGCAATCAGTGGGGCTGAGGCGGGGTCGTCCACATCCATCTGGGAGGGCACGGTGTCCACGAGGTGATTAGTTGAAAAGCACAAAATCCAATCATGCCGCTGCCATGCCCCGCCCTGTCGACCTGTGAAGGCCTGCTGGACTGTCAAAGTGGCAGTCAAAGATGATGTGGCAGGGAGGAATTTGGACACTTGGCAAGCGGAGAGCGCATACGGCCGGATTGCGAGCGTCGTGGCTCGCAATCATGCACAATGTTTGGTCACATTCTAATTGCTTAACTCTTACCGAACGGGGGTTTCCCCCATACGCTGCACCAAACGTTGGGATGGTGCAGATCTGACACCATACCACCGGATTATGGTGTCGGGTCAGCACCATCCCAACACTTGGTGCGGATCATGCACTATAAATCTGACCGCTGGGCACCCTTCCGCACCATTATTTGGTGTTGCACCATAGTTTGGTGCAGGATCCGCACCGCTGGGCTTGCTCTTAGGGGTGCACGACGCCCAAATGACGCCCTGGTGGCGCCATTATCGACGTGTCCGTTCTCGTGCCTCCCTGCGAGCTGCTGCTGTTCCGGTCCTGGACGCGGCCGAGCGGCTGGGCCAGGCGGACCTGGAGACGCCGGCAGAAGGGCTGGCCGGTCCACGGCAGCTAGCACCTCCGTCACCCGCTCTGCAGGTGCAGTCGACCGAGGTGGCTCGTCGGGCCGCGTTGTCTGCGACTGCCGCCCAGGCCACGGCCACTGCAGCGGCTGGGCTTGCTGGTCGAGTGGCTGCATCGAGGAGCCGTACCGCATCCCGGCGCCAGACTCGCGGCATCGGCACGCTCGAGGCGGACCTCCACGCTGGTGTGAACGCGTGAACGGGCGTCGGGTCCCGGAGGGCAACCAATGCTTACCTTCCGGCGATACTGCTGCAGCTGCTGCAGAGCGAGGCGACGGACAGGGACACGCTGGCGGCGTTATGTGCGGAAAGGACCATACCGGCGGGTGAAGACGACTCTTTACAGTCCCTCAAGACGAGCCTGTTGCGCTTTAATGCGGCTTGCAGTATTGTAAATGGGGCGCGGATGCTGGCAGCCATGGTGCACGTGCGCGGAGAGGCGCTGAATAGGTGACAGGGGTTGGCAGACTTCCAGGCCGTTGTTGCCCATCCCGTTAGAGTGGGGGTGGATGGCGCCGACGGCCCCTCGGCGGCTGAAGCTCGTCGCCTACAAGGTCATCCTCTATCGCTTCTCGGAGACGCTCCGGCTCTCTTTGCTCCTCTCTCTCCCGCTGCCACCGTGGTGCAGACACCTGGGCCGGCGGCCATGAGCGGCAGTGGCGCGCCCCCACCTCGCACCCAACAGCGCACCGCCACCCCCTCGTGTCCCCCAGCCCCTGTGAAAGATGCAGGGCGGACCGCGTCTCCGTCGCCCAGCCCTCGAGGAAACGCCGCCTCATCACATTTTGTCGTGCCTCCTACCGACGGCACCGCCGTGCCGCGCTCGGACGCACCTCGGCGAAGGTTCCCGGTGCACGCAAGTAACCTCGTACAGTCCATGCTTGAGGAGGAGGCGGAGCGCTTCGACACGATGGCCTTCGCCGCGGGCCTTGCCGACGTCAAGGATCTTTTTCAGACGGTGTACGCCCGGGTCGACTCGCATGCCAACTCACAAGCGGCCGCCAACTCACGGACGGACACCGCGCTCGGCTCCGTGCTGAAGGGCCAGGCAGACGTCGTCGCCGCTTCTCTCTCTGCGGCAGTGCCAAAGTCTTCGTTGCGCCGGCCTGCAGGCGTGCACGTGGGTCGTCAGACCAAGAGAGCCAAGGGCAATGGCGCAGTGCTGAATCCGGCGATGAAAGCTGCGGTGGGAGGGGCCGTCGTCTCTGCACCGGCCTCTGACACAGAGAGGCTGGTCAGCGGCCTCAAGTACTCACTCGTGGACGACTGGGGCATGCCGGTCGAGATGGTGTCACAGCGCTTCATCACAGAGCCCCTCTTCCTGCAGCTAGCAAACCTGGTGAGGATGTGTTACGTATCCGTCGATCACCCTGGCATTGTTGGCTCGTTTGCCTGTGCGCAGCTCTACGAGATAGGTCTGGAGCGGTCCACCAACGTTCTGAGCCAGGGCGGGGCGGCAGCGGCGGCCAACGCAGTCAAGACGGATAGAATGAGGGGCATCATCAAGAACAATGCCAAAGAGTACATAGTCATGATGGGCTGGCTCCACGGCGTCATCCCCGAGGTCTTCAGGCCTCCACATGAGGCTTCGTACGCGGAAGAGCAGTACTTCTCCTTCGACGAGAGCAATCACTGCCCTTTGCTCCTGGCAGCGATCAACAGTGATTCGGACGACCTGGGCTGGGCGACCGACCGCACCGTACGCCGACCAACGGCCGCCCGCATCAACAAGCTGCACAGCCTTGTGCAGTCAAAGGGCAAGCAGGGCGGGGGTGGCGCGCATACAACCGCGGCTGGCATTCTGGACTCGTCCCCATTCAAGGAGCTCTTTGCAATGGGGCTGAAGATTGTAGAAGCAAAGTATGGGTTTGTGGAGCAATAAATGGGCCGCGTGGTTTTACGTTGGCACAATCTCTGAAGACGTCGCCACTCTGCCGTTTGCCTTTCGTCGACTATGCCTTCTTACTTGACATACGGCTGTCGGCACGGCGGTGGTGAGCTGGTGGGTCAGCCTGTGCGCGTGCCGGTCGGAGTCGTCCATGGACTTTTGCCGCGGGACGACGGCAAGGTCGCAATGATGCTTTCCTCGAGCACCTCCGCACGCGTGCTGCTGAAATTTTTCTCATTTTGCATGCAATCCATGTTTGCGTCGCTCTCCTTCGTGCTCAAGAGAGACTCGTCGTCACCTCTATGCACGATCCGCAATTGTCAATGGAGACATCACGTCATCTGTTTCCACCGCTCCCCTCCCTCAAACAGCTGTTGCTGGCCCCGTCATCCAAGCCACGCAGCACCCCCAGCTCCGTTCTCCTCAAGGCCTGACCCTACGAGTCGACCTCAGTGACCTGGAACCAGATGACCAGTCAATAACTATATCAACTTGTTGGACCCCGCTGAAACCGGACTGGAACTTCGTAAGATTTTGAACCGGAAAGCGAAGTGTCTGACGCGGCCATCTCGTGTCAGCGCGTTAGTCTGGACTCTTCGCAGTGAGATATTATTGCTGGTGTCTGTGTCTGGCCGTCTGGGTGGCTGATCTTGCGTCTATCCCCGTTGGGATGCGCCGCCCACTCGCTTGGGATCCAGTGGCTTGCGTCCACCGCCACACAGCCTTCTCCTGCAATGTGCTTCTTCTGTGCCTCACCGCCCGTCGCTGTAGGTTGCTTCTCTTCGCATGGCGCCATCAGAAGTCTCTTCCTGTTCCCACCCCGGCTTCCCCTCACCTTCTGGACCCCCTCCATTCATACCTTTCTTTGCCGCGCGCCTGTGGCCGCCTTTTCGGAGGCACCTGCCGCAGCCGTCGGCAGACACGGGACTAACTGACCAGCCATTAGGGTGCAAGGTGGGTGCGTTGTCGTCTGGTTGGGGTACATCGGTACATCGGTAAGCAGTGGGAGAAGTGTGAACTGCAGGAGCGGTCCAGAGTGGTGTGGTGTCGTGTGGCAAAGGCCACTGCTTGGCCGGTGGATCCAGTGATTTCCATGGAACTGATGGAGTACCGTTAGTATTGGCACACGGTGTACCCTGTATGCTTCTGAGTTCCTGTTTCGTACAGGCTTACCCCTTTCATCATGTAGGATGCCATCTAACAACTTGGTTTAAGCGTGGAAGCTCAGTCATTGGCGGGGCACAAGGCCTCTACCCCAGTCGTCCCGCTGCCGGTGGAGCCACATCCGGCGGGTGCACACGACAGCAGTGCAGAGCGCATCCCTGATGCTGTCCAGCAGCTGATGATTAATGGCTTCTTCGACGAGGAGGAGGGCAGAGATCTCCGGGCAGAGCAGGCGCGAGTCGCTGCGGCCGTTGGTTTTGCACCCACGCCTGTTGCGGGCGCGCCCACGGTCATCTTTGGAGTGGAGACGTGTGGCGTTGCGGGCACCTCCATGTCTCCGTGCGAGGATGGGGCTCCGGCGTTGTCGCATGCTACTGGCGTGGTCGGCGACGTGCACGATCCGGCAACTGGAGCAATGGGGCCGCGGCAGCTGCTGCAAAGCAACCCGTCAGTTGCGGCCGCCAGCCAGCCCGCGACTGGCGTCAACCAAGAGACGGCGCCGAGGGCGGACTCCAATCGTCACGGTCGTGGCCGTGACGACAGCAGTGGTTGCCACGGTGGCCACCGCACTAGAAGGGCGACGGCCGTCGAGCCGGCCTTCGAGGTTTCTACCCTTATGCCGTACACGCAGTACGCCCAGAGCACTGAGGCGTTTGTCTCTCTCTGGATGCTGTCGGTCGTCGCGCGCTGGCCGCAGGCGGTGGCGTCAACCAAGCGGCGGCGTCCCAACGCGGATGGCGCCGATTGCTCTGGCGACGCCGAGAACTCGACGGAAGGCACCAACGCCACGGCTAAGACGTGGATGACCAGGATCCGCACAGCGTGTGCTTTTGAAAACTTCCTCGGACGCACTGTCTGTATCCACCTTGGCGAAGCTCAGCCAGCGGACGCGGAGAATGAGCGGGGTGTACGCAAGTTCTTCACCTGCATGACCCCGTTCACGAAGCTTACGATAATCTGTTTCCTGAAGTGCCGCCGCGCGGGCTATTCCATTGCCGGCAGCGACCAGCACCCCTCCGCCACCACCCTCAAAAACTACATATGTGGGCTGGTGTACAGGTTGTCCTCGTACAACCCGAGCGACTGCAGACCGTTGGAAATTTCATCAGCACCCATGGCACGGGATGCAGAGGCCAGGTTTGTGGCAGCGCAGTGCTTGAGGATCTGCAAATGTCAGACACTGGAAGGAAGACGGTGTACACTCGAGGAAGATGTGCAGAAAAAGAGGGCAGAGAGTCGGGGTAAGAGACAAGTGGAGGGATCTGGAGCTGTATGGGACTCAAAAAGTACTAGGGAGGAGGGTACATCGAGCAGTTCAACCCTTCTGTCGCGGAGTGGACGTGCAGAAACGACGCGACTCGGTGATGGTTGTCTGCATTCCACAGGGGTACATCGGACCTGCCATCGACGAACTTTGACTGAAGACCAACTCGAGACACTGTTATCCTCCTAAACTTCCCAGAAAGCATCCCACCCCGGCCTACACACATGACGTTAGGACCGCCACTGCCATGAAGACGTCAGCCGGTGCCACGCATCCTCGTTTACCCCCCCCCCCTTCCACTGCCCTGCTTGCCGACCGCGCGACGTTAATTTCGGCAATCCTCTTTACCCAGTCCCTTCACCATAACCCCATCAGAAAAGTTCTCGCTCTCTTCCACTCTGTCCGACGGCACGCTCGGCTTCGGGCGGTACGTGGAACAGCTGGCGGGGGCTGAGCACCTTGGGTGGACGCAGTAACCTATTGGCGGACCGCTCTGGGTTATCGGAGCCGCGACCATTTGATGAGTGTCTTCCACGCCTTAAACGTGGCCGATAACAAACGGCAGCCGCGGCTGGCACTGGAGTCGAACACGTAGGCGACGAGCAAGGGGCGGTTGAAAAGACGGCACGCCGCAACATCCAAGATATCGTGGTACGACTTGGCGCGGTGCAGGAGAGCTTAGACCAAGCGGCCGGGACTGTCGCTGGACTGGGCGCGTTGCAAGATGTTATTGCTCACGACCCGTTTCTCTTTGGGCAGGAATCAGACGCCTTTTCTTGTTGTCGTTCCGGGTGGCACTGCACACAGGTCCGTATGCGCTGTGGGCGTCGAATGGGGACGCAGTTATCGTCAAGATTGACTGCACCCCGGCTGCATTTGACCTGATGATGAACCTGGTCCACCTTGTTAGTGTGACGCAGACGAGTGTACGCGGACTTCAGGGTTACATGTTTTCATCTGCGGAGCTTTTCGAAGGTGAACGCGGCGCATTCCGTGACCCCTGGGCAAGTTGCAGACGCTACGGTGCGTCGCTCCACTTGACGCAACCGGTCTGTGGCCACACGCGTGGGCATCGTAGGCTTGGAGGAAAAGGCGGGGCCTGTGTTCTTTGTCTTCGGACGGCAACCTGGGATGGGCGAGGCGTCCATTGCAGTGCGTGATTCCGTGAAGCTTCACTGCTTCCCTGCACACAGGACTTGGATGCAGAGCCAGAAAGGCGCCGTGAGCACGACGGCGTCAAGGGTCGCGGACGCCACTGGCAGGCTGAACGTAATTGTGTGCGTCATCGTGGTTCCAGGGACACGAGAAGACGTTGCTTACCTGCTCGGCTGCCATCAACGGAACTCACTTTCCGATTGAATGCTCGTTTTTTTTCGCGGCGGCTGGACCACGCTGCCGCACAAGCGGCGGCGGCGACACCTCTTCCCATCCGCAGGTAGCTCGCCACGAAAGCGGAGTAAAAAAATGACGAGCAGGCACGCCCGTATCCGAGATGAACCGGGCTACCCTGCCTGTCGGCGGCGCCAGGAGCGGCGGTCATTGCAAAATATGCCTTTTACGCAGTAGAGAGCACACTGAGGACGTTCAAGGTGATGTGACGGTTGCGTGGGTGGAGTGGCTGGCCGCGGTTGTCGTGTGCAGCGTCCGCGGGCCCGGCGATCTCGGAGCACCGCCGCCGCCACCGCCGCCGCCGCCGCCGCCGCTGCCGCCGCGTGTCCGGCCGCTTCGTTGGCACTGCCCGGCGGGGTCATTGCCGCTGGACGGCTGTTTTCACCCTTCCGCATCTACCGGGATTGTTGTCATTGCCTTCGCCCGTTCTTGCGAATGGAGGCGGGTCTCGGTGGCAGACTCTGCCAAATTATGGCAGTTGCTCTGCACGCAGCAGCGCTAAAAGCTAGGAGCCGAAACCTTAGTGCAGCTGTTTCGTACAATATCGCTGCTACTGGCCGACCCACTGAAGCGCCGCCCCAGCCGGCAGCCGTAACGCACAACGCACGCTGTTTCCTCAAGCCACAGCTGCGATTTTCGGGTGCCACTGAATAAGCAGCCGCCGCCCTGCTCCCGCTATGGAGATGTCCAACTACGAGTGGGTGTTGACCGGTCCGCGTGGGCTGCCGGGGTGACCTTCAGGCCGCCTTTTGGAACCAGGTGGTGCATCCTCCGGCCTCTGTTGTCATGTCGCTGACTTGGGAGCACAGGTGGACGAGAAATCTGGCCAGAGAAGGGTGGCGTCGGAGCGAAGGGGTGGAACAGCCAATGGGTTACACGCAAGGCGGAGGTGGGCCAGGTGGGCGTCTGCGCATGACGCAGAGTGGCGGGCACGGCAGTACGGGTGGCTGAAAAAATCTCAAGCGTGTGAAAAATGTCCTTCTGAAGAGGGATGCATGATAGCAGCGTTCTCATCAACCAACAAAGGACAGATGGAACCCCCGAGACGTCGTGTAGGATGCTGTGTACACGGGAGATCGTGATTGACATTACATATTCCTTGGGACCACATGGTTTCTCGTGTCAGCCCAGCATTGTCTAATGCAGAGTATCGCGTGTTTGCTTCCTTGATCGTCGGCAGCTGCGCCCACCGCATCTCGGCCGCATCTCACCCCACTTCGGCTGCACTTCGCAGACCATCGCATTTTCGGAAGCTTCGCACGAGAGGCCTGCAAATGTCGTCATATGTGAGTCCAGATGCAAGGATTCTTTGCAAAGCACTGTCATCCGTTTAACCGGCTGCGGCGGGGGGATGTATAATGTGATTCATTCATTTCCTACTTCATTCAAGCCCGAATGGCTTGCTCATTCTCGTTCAGCCATCCGCCGGTCATCCCGTCACGGATGGAGCTTGCCGCCACTTGCCGTCACTTGCATGAAGTTGTCGCCACTTGACTTCAGCTGCCTTCCAGGCAGGCCACTTGACAACCTGACATCAGCGGCCTGCTGTGTTTGGCAACCGTGTCGGGTGGTCAGACACACTGCCGCAGACACCGGGCACATCGCCCTGACGCTGTCGTGTCCGGAGGCACAGCCGTCGCTGCTTCCGAACTGCGGTTCTGGGGCCCCGGGCGAGTCGGGGCTCTGCAACGGGCCAAGACGAATTGATCAGGTTGCATTTATAGTGCACCTGCACTGCATCTCCGTTCATGTCAACCGAAGAAAAGGTGCGTGCCCTTCACGTATTTTCTGGCCAACTCACCCGCCACAGGCGCGAGCGTCATGTCCCCAACGCGTGACCGAAAAAAATGGGCCCATCACAGGCAACCGAGAGTGAAACAGGACGAGAAAAGATCGCAGAGGAGGCGTCAGCTCGTGGGTCCATGAAAAGCATCAGGTGGCGCCTCCCCCCCCCCACACACCCCCACCCCCCCCCTTGCCCCCGACGTACGCCAACACCCGTGCCGCTGCCGCCACCGCCGTGGCCACCCGTCCCAGGTGAGCGGGGGCGCCGAGGGCGGACTCTCCCCGCCCTCCCCCCCCACCTACGCCCAAACCCGTGGCAGGCCGTGGCTTAACGCTGCCAACCCCCTCCCCCCCAAACACACACCGACACCTGCGCGCGGCCTCCTACCACCCGCCCCCCCATCCACGCCCAGACGCCCGGGCTGCGCTGCCACCCCAGTGGTCTTACACCCCCCCCCCCACCCCCCCTCTTCAAACCGGGGTCGCCGTCGCCGCCGCCACCGCCTTTTTCGCCGCCTTCGGGGCCTTCGTCGTCACCGCCGCGACCAACCTTGCCACCGACATCGGCGCCGTCGGCGCCGTCGCTGCTGCCACCGCCGTTTACGCCGCCTTACGGGGCGTTGCCGTTGCCGCAGCAACTGCCAATGCCGCCGCCGTTTGGGGCGTTGCCGTTGCCGCCGCCACCGCTTTTACCGCCGCCGTCAGAAGCGTCACCGTTGCCGCCGCGATTGATCTTGCCGCCGTCATTGGCGCCGTCAACGGCGTCGCTGCCGCCACTGGCGTTGCCGCCGCCGTGAAAAGCGTTTCCGTTGCCGCCGCCTCTACCATTGCCGCCGCCGTTTGGGACGGTGCCAATGCCGCCGCCACTGCCCTTGCCGCCGGCGTCGGCGCCGTCGGCGCCGTCGCTGCCGCCACCGTTGCAGCCATTGCCGAGGCCGCTCCCGCCGTCGCCGTCGTTGTTGCCGCCGTCGGCGCCTTTGCCGCCTTTGCCGCCGTCACCAACCTCGCCGCCGCCCCCGCCGCCGGCGCCGGCGCCGTCGCCGTCGCCGCCGTCGCCACCACCGTCGCTTCTGTCGCCGCCGCC